>Ga0209390_10000357_pt1 | contig 87939 bp, 71 predicted proteins | sample BON01_FD_187212 | JGI IMG/M metagenome (GOLD analysis project Ga0209390, IMG submission 187212) | Freshwater microbial communities from Lake Bonney liftoff mats and glacier meltwater in Antarctica - BON-01 (SPAdes) (version 2) | ecosystem: Environmental > Aquatic > Freshwater > Ice > Glacier... | reverse complement strand
GGGATCAGCATGACCACGAAGCACGTGTAGAGGAATATTTAAAAAAAATGTCGCAAAAAAAAGTGAAATTAATTTGGCGTTCCGTTTTCTGGGTTGGTGGGATTGCTTTGCTGATTCTCGCGTGTATCGCCTCGGTTAGGAAGGAAGAACGAAGTCGAAAGGAGACTGAAGCGAACCGGCAAATTGAAGAGGCTGCAAGCAAGAAACTGGCGGATGAAAATATAAAAAATCGACAGCAAACTGAAAAGGCTGCGTCTGAGCACTTTTGGAATGAACTTTCGAAGACTCAACGATCTTACCCAGTGGCACCACGAGCCAAACAACTCACTGGCTCAGATTGGCACACGATGTCGTCGCTCGAAAAAGACACTGTTTGTCGTGTGTTCTCCAGTCGACTGCGGGGTCAACATTCGTTTGTCACTCCGCAGTTTGTGCGTGGTACGTTTGATACCTATTTTGGCGGTGGGAATGGATCTTCCGACGAACTGGCGGAGATCATTGCGATGGCTGTGGTAGTCGGAGACGAAGAGAATTAGTGACGGTCGTACAGCGAGCAATTGAACGCGATTCAGTGGTGTTCGAAACGATGCCATAGTTGCTTGCGGGTGCCACCAAATGATTCGTCGATGGAACGTCAAGGGCGTGACAGTTGGCATTTATGGGCCATAGCTCTGACGAATGGCTCGTCATGCCCCCTGATGCAATGGCATGGGTACGAGATGACTTGAAGCTGCTCTGCGTTTCGAATTTCCCGGTCACAAATGAGCAGTTCCGTCTCACCTATTGATTGGCCGACTGGCTATCTGCTTGTCTGGCTGCTGCATCGCGAGCAAAACTGAAACGGTTTCTTGACGAATGCGAGTTTCCCCCATGTACTATCTTGGGCAAATCAGACTTCCTACTTCCATGGACCGCAGTGGCGGCACAGCGTCGTCGCAATGAAAAACGTTTTCGCAATGCCCGGCAATTTCACAAAAACTGCAGTGGCATCTTGCGCAAAATACAAAGTGAGAAAGTGAAAAAGTGAAAAAGTAAGCAATCGCAATCTTGTTCTTTTGTTTCATTTTGTTCCAGAAAAAGTTGCAGATACGGCTTCCTGTGAGATAATCGGCAAAACGACGCGGACAGACGAAAGTCGTTTCGGGTAAACAACTTACAAATTATTGTTCTACTTTTTATTTTTGCATTGGAGATGTAGGGTGGAAATTTTTCTACATTTAATCTGTTTGCCAAAGATCATAGCAGAAAGCGTTGAGTTCAAGTGCCTGACGCAGGCATCGCGTGAGCGACTGGCTCTCTACTGTTTTGCAATGCTTGAGGCAGACTGCCGCCCCAAAGCGAATGTCGGTAAAAGAAAATGGCGTGGAGTCTCTCAGCGAAAGCTAGAGCGATACATCCGCAGGGCATCCATCCGGTCTACAAGGGAAATCCTTGTTCAGATGGGCTGGATTGAGGTGAATGGGAAATTCAGTTTTCGGATTCCTGATGCCAAAAAGTCTTTGGGGCATCGATTCACAGACAAAGTTCGAGAAGGTGAGTTCGTCAGGTATGAGCTGAAGTCAAAGCCTGCCGTGAAGAGATTCAGAAATCAAAAAGAAAGGCAGAACCGGAGTGGCGAACCCGCGATCCGGGTCAGAGGAGAGGCTACTGAGACACACAACACGCTTTTCCTTTTGATGAATCAGCTTGAACTTTCCGACGACAGCATCAACCGGGTGGTGGAGTCCCTGCCGCTTGAAAAAAAGCCCTACGCTCTCTTGGCGGCAACTCGGTTTTCGCAAAAGAGATTCTTCGCAACCATCGACGATACCGGAAGAGTTTACACAAGTTTGGCCAATCTGAAAAAAGAGCTGCGATGGTTACTCACTATCCAAGGTGAGTCGCTGTGTGAAGTTGACATTCGTGCCTGTCAGCCCCTTTGTCTCAGTCTGATTATTGAGCCCCATCTGAGTGCCGCTGAATGCACAGCATTTCGTGGTCTTGCCGAATCGCGGGAATTATATGCTCGATTTCGGGATGCCACCGGGCTTCCAATGGATGAGGCCAAAGTAGCGGGTCTGGCGTTTTTATGTGGTCCAGCGCCTTCGAGAGCAGCAATTGCACGAGTGGCACTTGCAGAAACAAAGGGCTACCGAACATGCCTTCCACCCAAAGAACTCATTCACCTCTGGTTTAAGCAACCGTTCCCGGAAATCACAGAGTATTTGATTACGTCTAAGTTGTCAGTCCGAAGCAGTTTGCAGATGAACACGAGGCAGCGAAGGGCGGCAAAAAAGAAGACTGCTGCCTACGGCGTGACCTCCTTCGAAATGCAGTCTTTAGAAGCCTCTCTGATTGTTGTCGGTGTCTGCAATAAATTCATTCAACGATTTCCGTGGCGATTTATCGGCCCGATACACGATGCGGTCCTATGCCCAAAAGATCTGACTGAGGAAGTGATTGATATTATGAAGGCTGTGCTTCAGAGAAAGGGCTTGTACCCATCAATCAAGATAGAGGAAGGAGGAAGAGTACTGAGAGAGATTCATTCTTGTAGGAACACTATTAAGCATGACGTTTTTTGATTTGCCTGACCTTCGCCGATCGGGGCGAGATTGAGCCAGCAAAAGGGGAATATGTGAGAAAGATAGCCAGAGGCGGGCGTGATCCGCCTATAGCACGTTGTGAGAGAATTTTGTTGTGATCATTTGCCAAATCTGGCGGCTTTTGCCGACAGTCACAAAAACTGTTTTGAAAGAACAAAATATGATTAGTTTAAAGATGCCTGAACCGAGTGAATTGCGAGTGCAATCATCGATTTCCGATCTGGAATCCACCCGAGTGGATGAGCATGTAACGGCAGCTATTACCTTCTATGGGGAGACCGTTTTTTTGACCATTATAAACCGCATGTTGGAATTCGACATCGAATGTCAACATGAACGATCAGTGACAGTCAAAGGAGGGCAAAACCATGAATACGTGATTGAATCCCCAGTGCATGGCGGAGCTTCACTCGGTCTGATTAATGGATTTCTTGAATCTATTCAAATGTCGAACGACCAGACGGGCTTGTCAGAGTTGAAAGCGGTCACTCCGACATGTGATTCTTCCATCTCAGTGACCATTAAGAATGGAAGGCTATCTTGGAATGATTCGCCACTTTACTGGAGATCTGATTCCAGTGAATTCTTTGTAAAAGGCGAAGGTTTTGAAACGCTCGTCAGATATCTGAGTCGCTTCACCAATGGGTTTAACGTTGAAAAGTTGGATTCTATCGTACAGCACATCGAGGGCCTCCGACGGGGCGGAAATGTTTCAGTAGCAATTGAAGGGAGCAGCAATAATGCGTGACAAAGAAGACTCAAATGAACAGCTTTGGACGACGAAAGATCTGGCCAAATTTTTGAAAGTTTCAGAGAGACACGTTTTCGACTTGGTAAGCAGGGGTGAGCTGCCTCAGCCAATACGTTACGTTTGGGACGATCAGTCAGATTTCGATTGTCTGAGTTGAAGCGATTCTGGAATCCTCCGCCTTCAACTTTGTTTTAGAGATTGCGCTCTATCGAATGACAATGTGGACTGACCGACAAACGTTGGTCAGAATTCTGCATTCATCAGGATTGCAACGCAAAGCCCAACGTTGGTTCAACGCTTGGGCTTTTTTATGAATTCGATTCAGTGCATGAGTGACAACACTCGTGCCGTTCAAAGCCCGATTCACTTTCAGAGGTTTCAATAAAATGGCCAGCGTCAACTATCGAAACAAACGTGCAGAAGTTCGCTTTTATGATCATCAAGGGAACCGAAGAACGGTTGCCCTTGGAGCGATTCCGAAGCGTGCGGCAGAATCAGCAGCTAGCCACATTCAATCATTGGTGAACTCAAAGATAGGCGGACTGCAACCCTATCCTGAGAATTTCACTTGGGCTAGTGACCAACGTCCTCGCGTCGTGGACTATCTCGCAAGACTGGGATTGATTCAGCCACGGCAGACCGAGGTCATTGCCGTTCAGCCGGAGATCGAGCTTGCTACAACGCTTGAGCAGTGGTTCAACGAATACATTGAAGGCCGAAATCCAGTCGAAGGAACAAGACACGTCTGGAATCGGGCAAAGAATCAGGCAATGAAGTTCTTAGGGAGGTTTCGAAGAATCGATTCCATTTCCGTGAGTGACGCAATTACGTGGTCTGAGAGAATGCTGAAGGGTGACAGCAAAGGAAAAGGCAAACTGGCTGTAGCTACTGCCCACAAGATGATGGGAGTTTGTCGGCAGGTCTTCGAACGAGCGAAGACGTTTGAACACATTAAAAAGAATCCGTTCGTCGATAAATCACTGAAAGTTGCGGTTGGACATCGGGAGAAAGACTACATCGACGTGCCGACTGTGCAGCAGTGGTTGAAGATATTGCCTTCCACAGAGTGGCGAGCGTTAATTGTGTTCGCCCGATTTGCCGGAATGTGAGTTCAGTCAGAATTACCATTGCTTAAATGGTCTGATGTGCTTTGGGCAGAAGATTGTTTTGTCGTTCGCTTAAGCCCCAAGACGAAAACCACCCGTCGCACGCCAATTTTTCCGGAGATTCGAAAGGCTCTTGAAGACCTGCTGCCCCTAACAGGGGAATCAGAGTACGTTCTGGATGTACTTCGGGGAAAATCGAAGAACTGGCGGACGCCCCTTGCGAAGATGATGATTCGGGCGGGGATGAAACCAACGCCAGCATTGTTCAATGCCATGCGAGCATCGGCAGAGACGGACATCGCCCGGGTCTACGGTCTACAGAGTGCGGTTCAGTGGGTTGGTAATTCAGTTCAGGTAGCGATGAAGCACTACGTTCGAGCCACGCCGGAAGACTTCCGAAAGGCGGCGAGTCAGTCCAGCGGTTTTGCTCCCAAGGTTGCGCCCGAACTTGCATGCATTGAGGAGAATGGAGCGGAACTGCTCCCAAGGTTGCTCCCGCAGGCAGCATCTCAAACACCAGCAAAACAAAGGAAACCCAATAAAAAACGGGCCTCAGGAGAAATCTCCTTGGCCCGGGAAGTGGACGATATTGGGCTCGAACCAACGACCTCCACGATGTCAACGTGGCGCTCTAACCAACTGAGCTAATCGTCCGATGCGGGCAATCTAACGACGGTTACGCAGAAAATCAAACTGGGGACTTCGGAAATTTGCCTCAGTTGCGCCGGATCTGTGACAGGGGAGACGGTTTAATCGCGTAATTGACCATTTATCATGAGGATTGTCCATTCTCGTGAGAATTCCAGGGAGATTTCGGGGCAGCCTGCGGAGGATTTGGGCCGGCGATAAAGTGGTTGGAGGAGCGGCGGAACGCGGAGCTGACAAATCCCTACAACCGGACTCGATTTCCGTGCAAGAGCATTCGGGACATTCGCGAGGGGCAACGTGTTCGGCTTTTCGGCGGGCTGTCCAGCAGGAGTTCGCAAACTGTGGCGACTTTTTTGTTGTGATCGACTTCGAAACATCGATAAACTGCCTGATGCCCCGGCGGAATTCTCGTTTTCGTTGGGAGTGCGGCACCCGGTTTCCGAATGTTCGGCTGCCGATGTTTCGTTTCCGCCGCAGCATACAGGAGCTTTTCCTATGATTTCACGCCGATTGGTTCTTCACCAGGCGCTTCTCGCAGCCGCTGTTTTTGGCTTTGTTTTCTCAGCCGCAACAGTTTCTCAGGCGGAATCAAAACGAAGCGAAGCACGAAAGCCTGTGCTTTCCAATCCTAAATTTGATCCAACAGCCGAACGCGTTGGATTGTTTGAAGGCATGGAAGATGGTCGACTGGAATCCAAACTTGTTGCCAAAGATGCCTCCGGTGGATTTGTCATCATCTCCAATACCTCCGATCAGCCTTTGACGGTTGACCTTCCTGAAGCCTTCGTCGGCGTCCAGGTTCTGAAACAGCTTGGTGGCCTTGGCGGAGGGATGGGCGGAGGGATGGGCGGAGGAGGGATGGGCGGACAACAGGGCGGCGGCCAGAACCAGAATATGGGCGGTGGAATGGGCGGACAGCAGGGCGGTCAGGGTGGGCTTGGCGGTGGCGGTCTGGGCGGCGGAGGTGGAGGTAACTTCTTTTCGATCCCACCTGAGAAGGCTGTCAAAGTTCCCTACGTTTCTGCCTGCCTGAATCATGGCAAAGCCGATCCGAATCCTCGCGTTGAATACAAAATCGTTCCCGTGGAAGAGTACACTCAGGATCCTATTCTGTCAGAACTGATCCGTATGGTCGGAACGGGCCGAATCGATCAGCATTCCGCTCAGGCTGCCATCTGGACTCGCACGGACAACATGAGCTGGCAGCAGTTGGCGGCCAAGAATCATCGAGCCATCGGGGGTGGCGTGAATTACTACTTCAACCCGACGAATATCGCGACCGCTCAGGTCCTGATGGCGACGGCTGAAGGGCGAGTTCGTGAAGCAGAAGACAAGGCGACTGGCAGGGAAACTGTCGAGATTGCTGCTCCTCGAGTGCGTTAGGCTTTCCTGATCTTTGAGTAAATCAAAGCGAAGACCGGTTGAAATCTCAACCGGTCTTTTTCGTTTGCAGAGTGGGCTTGGTTTTATGCGACGTCTGTATCGTGGTAGAAAAGGTGGCAGGCAAAAACAGATGGATTGTAGGAGACAGAGAGTGATCGACAGAGTTGAGTGCAAAGTCGGTATGAACCCCCGAGATGAACTCGGGAGCGTTTGAGTCTGCGAGGAGTGCGAGGTGGGGCAGTGCGTAGACCTGGAGAATTTCAGGCCGTAGACTGTTGGCATCCGTCGACGGCCTGAGGCCCCATGATCTCTTCACTGATGACGCTGAGTTCCCGCTATGCGAATGATTTGTCTGCTTGCCTGTGTCGTTGTTTCTGTCTCAGATGTGACTTGTTTCCTGCAGGCTGAGGAACTGGACTTTAATCGGGATGTGAAGCCGATCCTTTCGCAGAACTGTTTCCAGTGTCATGGGCCGGATGATGCCCATCGATCTGCCGGGTTGCGACTGGATCAGCGTGGGGGTGCGTTAAAGCCGTTGGAATCGGGGGCCATTGCGATCGTGCCCGATGATCCCGCTCGAAGCGAACTGTTGACTCGCATTAACAGTTCAGACGCCGATCTGAAGATGCCCCCGACGGACTCGGGAAAGATTCTGACAGCCGACCAGATCGAAATCCTGCGTCGCTGGATTTCGGAAGGTGCGAAGTATCAGGGCCATTGGGCTTTTGAAAACTTGGCTCGGCCGGTTGTGCCGTCCCTTGAGCCAACTGCTCAGGTTCGTCTTGAGACGCCGATTGACCATTTCATTATCGCTCGTCTGCAGAAAGAAAAACTTAGCCAGTCTCCGGAAGCCGATCGAGCCACGCTGATTCGCCGCGTTTCGCTCGATCTGACAGGCCTGCCACCGACCCCGAATGAGGTGGATGCTTTCGTAAATGATTCCGACAGCCATGCTTACGAAAGGCTCGTCGACCGTCTGCTGGCGTCACCGCATTACGGAGAACGAATGACGATTTCGTGGCTGGATTATGCTCGCTACGCGGACAGCAATGGCTATCAGACCGACACGAGTCGTGAGATGTGGGCGTGGCGCGACTGGGTCATCGGCGCTTACAATTCGAACATGCCGTTTGACCAGTTTACCGTGGAACAACTTGCCGGCGATCTGCTGCCCGATGCGACGCGGGAGCAGATTATTGCAACAGGCTTTAATCGCAATCATCGATTGAATGGAGAAGGCGGTCGGATTGAGCAGGAATGGTTTGTGGAGACTGTCATCGATCGTGTCGAAACAACGGGCCTGACGTGGCTGGGCTTAACGCTGAACTGTTGTCGTTGTCACGATCATAAGTACGATCCGATTTCGCAGCGCGAGTTCTATCAGCTGTTTGCTTACTTCAACTCGGTGGAAGAATCCGGAGTGCTGGCCCCGCGCGGTGGCCGATCGGAAAATACGCCACCCGTGCTGACGCTCATGACTCCCGAATTGCAAACAGAAAAAGATGCACTGCTGCAGGCGATTACCACGGCGACTCAAAAGCGTGACGAAGCCAGCCAGAAACTTCCGGAGCTGTTGGCCGCATGGGAAGCTCACGTCGTGCAGAGGAAGACGAAGAATGTGTGGGAGCTGATAGAGCCACGTCTGGTCAAGTCGGTCGGCGGAGCTGAAATGGTTCGGCAGGATGATGGTTCGTGGCTGGCAACGGGGCCGAATCCGGCGAACGATGAATATCGAATCGAAATCCCGCTGGCCGCTGGTCGGTTGTCGGGGATTCTGCTCGAGACACTTTCGGATGCATCTTTGCCGGCTCAAAGTCTTGGCCGCGGCTCCAATGGCAACTTTGTCCTGACAGGTGTTTCGGCCGAGTTGCAGACGAACGGCATAGACTCCAAAGCGATCGTCCTTGCAAAAGCTCAGGCCGACTATGAGCAGCCGAATTACACGGCCAGCAGGATTCAGCTGGCTGTTCTGCCCGGCAGCCAGCGCGCACAGGCTGCTGGTGGCTGGGCGATCGATGGAAACGATCCCGAGAAACGAGTGACTCGCCGGGCGTTCTTTACACCCGCCGCGCCAGAACCGATTTCGGCGGACACGGTGCTCATCATTCGCATCACCCATGATTCTCAGTTTGGCGATCACAACGTCGGGCGATTTCGAATTCTGGTCTCGGATGTTGACGCAGATCAGGTTGGATTGGGGGACGGCGGTCTCCCGCTGGACATTCAGAGCATTCTGGAACCGACAATTGAAAAGCGCAGCCCGCAGCAGAACGAACAGCTTCGGAAGTACTTTCTGGAGCAGACAGAGAACCCGGTTCGCGCGGCCGAAACCGCTTTGAAAGACGCTCAGGCAAAGCTGGCGGGTTTTGAAACCAACCTGCCCACGACGATGGTCATGCAGGAGACCGCCAAGCGCGACGCCTTCATTCTGGCTCGTGGCGAATACGATCGGCCAACGGAAAAAGTGGAGCGGGCTGTTCCCGCGTTTCTGCCAGCGTTGCCGGAAGGGGTCCCCAATGATCGCCTGGGGTTCGCGCAGTGGGTTGTCAGCGACCGCAATCCGCTCACGGCGCGTGTGTGGGTGAATCGCGAGTGGGAACGATTCTTTGGGACTGGTCTGGTCAAGACCAGTGAGAACTTTGGGTCTCAGGCCGAGTTCCCCAGTCATCCGGAACTGCTCGACTGGCTGGCGGTAGAATTTATTCAGCCCACAGTTCTGCCAACGGTGAATGGTGTACCGGCCAGGGCCTGGGACATGAAGGCAATGCAGAAGCTGATCCTGATGAGTTCAGCCTACCGCCAGACTTCAAAGGTTGGCAGTGATTCATTGCAGCGTGATCCGGAAAATCGACTGCTGTCCCGCGGGCCTCGCTTTCGCCTTTCGGCCGAGCTGATTCGCGACCAGGCTCTCGCTCTGAGTGGTCTGCTGGTCAATAAAATTGGAGGCCCCAGCGTTCGACCCTACATGCCGGAAGGAGTCTGGGACGAAACGAGCAAGTACGGAGATCTGCGAGGTTATCGGCATGATAAAGGTGACGGTCTTTACCGCCGCACGATGTATACGATTTGGAAACGTACGGCTGCTCCTCCGACATTGCTGCTGTTTGATGCGTCCAATCGGGAAGTCTGCACCATCAAACGATCACGGACGAATACGCCGCTGCAGGCGCTGGCTTTGCTGAACGAAGTGACCTACGTGGAAGCCGCAAAAGGTCTGGCCGCAAGGCTGATGAAAGAAGGCGGGCCATCGTCCGAGCAGCGGATGACATTTGGTTTCCGCCTCGTCACTGGCCGCTCGCCATCGCCAACAGAGCTGCATGTTCTGCTGGCGGGGCTGGAAGAAGATCGAGCTTCCTTTGTGGCATCGCCGGAGTCTGCGCAGCAACTGCTTGCTGTCGGCGAGTTGCCAGCTGACGGCAGTCTGGATCCTCTGGAACTGGCGGCCTGGACGGTCACGGCCAACGTACTGCTTAACCTGGATGAAGTCGTCACTCGCGAATAACGGCGGGCGTTGGTTCCGGGACAGATCAGAGTTTCATCGGAGCGACCTGCCTGATCAGAGGCACGAATTCCATCTGGTCTACGATGTCCTTCTGGATATCGATCCCCGGAGCGGCCTCAATGAGTTCAAGGCCCTCGGGCTGAAGTCGAAACACGGCCCGTTCGGTCACAAACAGAACGTCCCGCTGGCTTTCGCGGGCAATCTGGCCGGAAAAAGAAACCTGCTCGACCTGCTTTACAAACTTGACCACTCGTCCTTCGCGTACGATTCGCAGGCAACCGTTTTCGACTGCCAGTTCCAGGCCATCGGTTGTCAGAGTGCCGCAAAAAACCAGACGTCGAGCGTTTTGAGAGATGTTGACGAAACCACCGACACCGGCGAATCGGGTTCCGAAGCGGGACACGTTGACGTTGCCGGATTGGTCGACCTGAGCCGCACCGAGTGCCGCGAAATCGAGACCACCGCCATCGTAGAAATCAAACTGCGACGGCTGGTCAATGATGGCTTCGGGATGCAGGGAAGCTCCGAAGCTGAGTCCACCGGCAGGAATTCCGCCGATCGGGCCGCTTTCCAGAGTCAGAGTAATCTCGGCAAGAAGAGATCGTTCAGCGGCAATCCGTGCAATTCCTTCTGGCAGGCCGATGCCCAGATTAGCAATGGCCTGCGGCGGCAATTCGTCACAGGCTCGGGCGGCAATAATTCGGCGGGCATCCATCGGCATGGGCGGCAGCAGATCGGACAGACAGGTGCGGTGCGTATCGGCGGCCTGACAATAGCGAGCGTTGAACGGTTCACCAAAAGTCTGCCAGTGGTCTGCCTCGTCAGCGACAACAATATGGGACACAAGACAACCGGGGACTCGAACATGTTGCGGCGGAATCGGTTCTTCCAGAATCCGCTTCACCTGAGCGATCACGATTCCGTGACTGTTATGAGCGGCCTGAGCGATCGGCAGCACATCCCCGATGACTGCTTCTTCATCCAGCATCAGATTGCCAAACGGATCAGCCGCGGTGGCTCGAATCAGACCCACATGGACGGGAAAGGAGTGATACAGCAGCCAGGTGCGATCACGCAGCTGAACACGTTCGACCAGCTCTTCCGTCGTGCGACTATTCAAGCGGCCTCCTCCTTGAACGGGATCGATAAACGTCCCAAGCCCCACGTGAGTGACGCAGCCCGGACGCCCGGCGGCGATATCTCGCAGCAGCTGGCAGATCACGCCCTGCGGAAAGTTGTACGCCTCCATCTCACCCGCCAGAGCCATCTGCCCCAGTCGCGGAGCCAGCCCCCAGTGTCCGCCGATCACTCGTTTGAGAAGTCCGGAATGGGCCAGGTGATTCAGACCACGCGTCTTCCCGTCGCCTTGCCCGGCTGCGTACACAAGAGTCAGCGATGTGGGTTGACCGTCGGCCAGAAAGCGACGTTCGAGAGCCGCTGTCAATGCTTCGGGATGACCCGCGCCGACAAATCCACCGCACGCAACGGTTGATCCACTGGCAATGCTTCTGACGGCTTCATCCGCTGAGCACAGTTTTGATTTCAGAGGCGACGTCATGCCCACCATCCGCCGTTCACGTGCAGCGTCTGACCGGTCATGTACGATGACAGATCGCTGCACAGAAAGAGGATCGTGCTGGCGATTTCCGTTGGTTCACCGAATCGTCGCAAGGGAATCTGCGCCAGCATGTGCTGGCGCGCCTGCTCGGGAATCGATTTGCCCATTTCAGTCAGCACAACGCCGGGTGCCACGGCATTCACGTTGATCCGTCGACTGGCCAGTTCTTTGCTCAGGACCTTTGTCAGAGCAATGACGCCGGCTTTGGCCGATGCATAGTTGGCCTGACCAAAGAACCCCATGACTCCGGAAATGGACGCCATGTTGACGATGCGAGCGCCGTCGTTCAGAAAAGGCAGAGCTGTCTGACTTACCTTGAAGACAGAAGAAAGGTTGGTTTCAATGACGGCATCCCAATCCGAATCTGCCATATTCTTCACGGTGCGGTCTCGCAGAATCGCCGCGTTATTAATCAGCATGTCGACATTCCCAAATGTGGAATGCACGCGAGCGAACATACGCTGCAGATCGTCTCGTGATCGGACATCGGCATCGACGGCCAGAGCGCGTTCGCCAAACTCGTCAACGGTTTCGTCGGCAAGTCCGCGTCCGGTGCCGTCGACGTCATCAAGAAAGTTGATGACGACACTGGCCCCGGCCTGATGCAGCATCTGAGCGGTTGCTTTCCCAAGACCTTGACCGCCTCCAGTAATCACGGCCACTTTGCCTGTCAAATCGATTGGGATCATGTGTCATTTGCCTTTGCTGAGATGAGAACAGAAGCTGTGCCGAAGGGGCTGTTTGATCGGCTGACGCAGTCGGGATATGGACCAGAACGCGTGAGGCTAAGAATGGCGATATGGGACTGCGATAGGAGACAAGGATGACCTTGAGACGGACATTAATCGCTGGGAATCGTGAGATCCATGTCTGCAAAGATCAAATGATAGGAATCTGTTCAGCGACCGGAAGGACGTCTGCCCGCCTTCTTTTCGGAATCAGGCGTGTTCCTTCTACCCGGAACCCGCATCCACACCTGTGAGCATCGGACATTCGTCAGACGACAGCATTTTCTTTGATTCTCCGAGCGTCGTGAGGAACGCGACGCGGGGGACTATCGTTTCCGTTGCGGTTTCTGCCTCCATCTCTACCAGAGGCTTGCTGCCGAAGGCTGTTGACCCGTCGATACCGCGTTACGAATGATTACACGATACCAGAGGCGATGGTATCCAGTCATGGAAAAAACAAGAAACGAGCTGCAAAGGGAATTACGCAGGAAGTGCTCACGACCTAACCTACAACTCGACAGTGCCATCAGGCAATCGCCGCTTTGGCCAAATCGTTCTTCGAAGCGTATCCCGGCGCACAGACTTAGGTGGAACTGGAATCTGTGCGACAGATCGGTGACCTTGTGCCGGCTGGGGGCTTGGCGTTTACACCAGCAACCTGTCCAACAATTATGTGTACGTGATCCTTATTATAACACCGTTGCAGTGCCGACTATTGCGGTCTCCTCGACCATTCCCTACGACTATTCCCAGCCGGTTGTGATCAACAACTATGCTTTAAAGTGATGCAGAAAATTACACGCCCCAGCTTCGGAAGCTCGAGCAGTTCTGTAACGCTCATGCGACGGATGCTCCGTCGCATTTTGTTCTTGCCTATCACTCCTGCGGATCTGGTGGGATCATGGCTGGCGAAAAGCGGCCAGTCGTCGATCGCATTGGAGATCACAGAAGATTCAGCGTTTACATGGAAAGCCACTGGTGAAGATGCCCAGCGTGCCACCACTTCTCGTTCCAGGGCTGGAGCCCTGGAACGCACTGCCCCGAAGGCTCCAGCCTCCCGGGTTCTAAATGGAGGCGGGAGCCTCCATGGCAGTGTGTTCCGAGGCTGGAGCCTCGGAACAAGGGCGTCGGTGCGGTCTTTATGGGTTGAAACAGTCGCCCGGAGCAAGTTCGCTCGGACTGAATTCCGACGTTTCGCTGTCGCTTTGCCATTGGCTCAGGTCGGCTATCATCCGCGATCCACGAATGCGTCGAAAAATCACCGTGCCCCCTGGCGGCCCGAATGCGGGCAGAACTTCGAGCAGGCAGACAGAATCCATGGCAGACAAAACTTACCTGGCAGTTGACCTCGGCGCAGAAAGCGGCCGAGTCATGGCGGGCCGATTTGATGGCGAATACGTTTCTCTGCACGAAATTCATCGCTTCAGCAACGGCCCTGTTCGGCTTGGCGGAACACTTCGCTGGAATGTGATTGGTCTGTGGTCGGAAATCCAGAACGGTCTCCGCGAAGCCGCCTCCCGTTATGGCTCATCGATCACTTCCATTGGCGTTGATACCTGGGGAGTCGACTTCGTTCTGATGAACCGGAACGATGAAATGCTCGGGCAGGCATGGAACTATCGCGACTCACGTACCGATGGAATGCTGGCGAAGGCGCTTCAGCGAGTTCCTCGGGCAGAAATCTTCAATCAGACAGGTCTGCAGTTTATGCAGATCAATTCGTTGTATCAGCTGCTGGCGATGTGCGAACGAGATCCCGAGCTGATCGCTCAGGCGACGCGATTCCTGATGATTCCCGATTTCTTTAACTGGTGTCTGTGCGGAAGTCGCGTGGTCGAATTCACCAATGCAACGACGACTCAGATGCTCAATGCCACGACGCGCGGCTGGGCCGACGATCTTTTGCGAAAGTTAGAGATCCCGACCGAGATGTTCCCAGAAATCGTCACTCCGGGGACTCAGCTTGGCGGCTTGCGACGCGAAGTCAGTGAATACACCGGTCTTAACAATGTCAAAGTCATCGCACCGGCGACGCATGATACGGGTTCCGCCGTTGCCGCTGTTCCCACATCGCATACCGGCAATCCGGACTGGGCCTACATCAGCAGCGGCACGTGGTCGCTGATGGGAGTTGAAGTTCGCAACGCCATTCTGACCGAAAAAGCATTGCACAGAAACGTGACGAACGAAGGCGGGATTGATGGCACCTATCGCCTGCTGAAAAACATCATGGGCCTGTGGCTGGTCCAGCGCTGCAAAGTCGCCTTTGAAGAACGCGGTTTGAAAGTTGACTACGCGGAACTTACCCGGAAAGCTGCCGGAGCGACTCCATTCCGTTCATTGGTCGACCCGGACCGCCCCGAGTTCCTGCGTCCTGCCGACATGACGGAAGCAATCGCCACCGAATGTCGTCGTACCGGCCAGCCTGTGCCGGAAAACGAAGGCGAGTTCGTGCGGTGTGCGCTGGAAAGCCTGGCTTTGAAATATCGCATGGTGCTGGGATGGCTCGAAGAGCTGACCGGAGTCAAAGTCCAGGTCGTGCACGTCGTGGGGGGCGGTGCTCAGAACGCACTGCTGAATCAGTTTGCTGCCGATGCGTGCGGCGTGCCTGTGATTGCAGGTCCGGTCGAAGCGACAGCACTCGGAAACGTGCTGGTGCAGGCGATGTCGGCAGGCGATATTTCATCATTGCATGAAATTCGCGAAGTGGTGCGACGTTCAGAATCGATCACCGAGTTCCATCCGAAGAACAGCGACGGCTGGTCGGACGCCTGGGAACGATTTAAAAAGCTGTGCGAAGTCTGATCGGCTGGATTTCAGCTGACCAATCGCAGGGATTTGCTCGGGCATTAAAAGAACCCATACGAATTACAACAGCCACGTGACTATGATGGGCGATCGATGACCGGGTGATGGGCGATCGATGACCGGGTGATGGGCGATCGATGACCGGGTGATGGGCGATCGATGACCGGGTGATGAGTGGCCGATGACCGGCTAACGGTCACATCCGGGGCCGAATTTTTCTGCACAATATTCCTCAACACAGATTCTCAGTCACACTATGGGACTCTTCGACAAACTTAAACGCGGTCTGGAAAAGACAAAGCAGATTCTGCGAACCGATGTTCGTGACCTGTTTCGGTCCGGCCAGATTCTGGACGATTCGCTGCTTCAGGATTTTGAAGCGAGACTGATTCGAACAGATATGGGCGTCACCGCAGCCAGTCGAATCACTGAAAAGCTTCGTACCGATCACGGCGGACGCACTGTCGATGTCGATGCCATCTGGAAAACCGTTCACGATGAAATGGTCGACCTGCTGCGTGGCAAGGACGATGTACGGTGGGATCTTAGCAATCCACTTTCTCCGCTCGCCAAAGCCGCCTCTGGGCCAACCGTCATCCTTGTGGCGGGCGTCAACGGCGCTGGCAAAACAACGTCGATCGCGAAGCTCACAAATCTGCTGATGATGAATGGTCAGAAGGTTGTTTTGGCTGCAGGCGATACGTTTCGCGCGGCAGCCGTCGAACAGCTGACCATGTGGAGCGAACGACTGGGTTGCACTATTGTTCGCAAGGAAAGCAATTCTGATCCGGCGGCCGTCGCATTTGACGGAGTCCAAAAAGCGGTTGAGATTGGCGCCGACTATCTGATCGTGGATACCGCCGGCCGCCTGCAGACTCAGAAAAACCTGATGGATGAGCTGGAAAAAATCCGCCGCGTGATGCGCAAAATTATTCCCGATGCTCCGCATGAAAGTCTGCTGGTGCTGGATGCGACCACCGGACAAAACGGACTCAGCCAGGCCAAGAGCTTTTCGCAGGCCATCGGCTGCACCGGACTAATTCTGTCGAAGCTCGACGGAACAGCGCGCGGCGGCGTCGTGATTGCCATTCGTCAGGAGATGGGTTTCCCTGTCAAATACATCGGCGTCGGTGAACAGGCTGACGACATCGAAATCTTTGATCCCGACAGCTTCGTCGACGCTCTGTTCGCAAAATAGCCGATCGCTGGCCGGCAGGCTGTTGATTTCATCGTTTTCAGAACCTGACGCGTCGGGTTGGGATGACCAGCTGACCTAAAAGTCACTAAACTATCAAGACGCCCGCTGGCGTCAGGCTGGTTTTTGGACATCGCGAACCAGGCGTCGCAGTGTGGGTTCGTCGATGACCTGACCTTTGGGTTGGCGTTTGATGAGGTCCATCACGGCAGCGACTTCGCTGTCATCCACAAGCAAACCAAGCTCCGCCAGTCGGTGGGCCACGGCCTTGCGACCGCTGTGTCGTCCGAGCACCAGTTGCAGATCGCCGCCTCCGACTTTTTCGGGCCGAAACGGAAGGTAAGTGTCGGGGTTTTTCAGCAGCCCGTCCTGATGAATGCCGGCTTCTGTGGCAAAGATATTTGCGCCGCCGATCGGCTTCATGCGAGGAATCGCGATTCCGGTGAGCTGAGCCACCAGGTGACACAAAGGGGCAAGCTTCGTGGTGTCGATTCTGAACGAACGTTTGTATTGATCCTGATGCAGAGCGAGTGCCATCGCCACTTCTTCCAGCGACGCATTTCCGGCACGCTCACCAATTCCGTTCACCGTGCATTGAACAACATTGGCTCCTTCCTGAATACAGGCCAGAGTGTTCGCGACGGCCATGCCAAGGTCGTTGTGAAAATGGACGGCAAGCAGAGCCCTGTCGAGGTTGGGGACGCCGTCCTGAATGGCTTTGATAAAATCGCGAGCCTTCTCGGGAGTCAGCAAACCGACAGTGTCGGGGAATCCAATTGTTGTCGCTCCGGCATCAATGGCTTCGCGATAACACTGGCACAGGTAATCGACTTCGGTACGGCTGGCATCTTCGGGGCTGAAGGCGACAATCCGAAACTTGCCGGCGGCGTAGCTAACGGTGTCGGTGATGATCTGCAGGACTTCGCTGCGACTGCGATTCAGCTTGTGAACTCGATGCAGCGGACTGGTTCCGCAGAACAGACTGACTCCTTTTTTGTGCAGCGGGTTCCCATCCAGAGCTCGTTCGGCCGCATCAATGTCGCTTCTCACCGTGCGACAGAGCGCAGTGAGAACCGACTTTTTGATGACACCGACCATCATCCGAATGGCTTCTACGTCTGCTTCAGAACTCGCCGGAAATCCCGCGTCGAGCGAATGGATGCCGGTTTCTTCCAGAGCTTTCGCGATCTGCAGTTTCTCGTGCGGTTCCAGCGTGGCGCCCGGCATCTGTTCGCCATCGCGCAGCGTTGTATCGCTGAAGAGAACAGCTCCGCTGCGTTTATGATGACTGATGATGGCGTGCCGAACCTTATCAGCAATCTGACCGGAAATTTTCTGCAAAAGTGTGGGCCGAGTCATAGGCAGCAAACGCCCTGGTCCTGAGGTGTCTCAACGGTTTTTTTGAGTGTCTGAAAATGTTACGCCACGCGTCGAAGCTGGCGTTGAGACTGACGCGCGACAAAGGCGGCGTAGTCTTCAGGAGTATCGATGCCTACTGACGCATGGTTCACCACAGCGACGGCCATTGATGCACCGCACTGAAGAGCTCGCAACTGTTCCAGCTTCTCAAGCTGCTCCAGCGGCGATGGTGGCATGGTCGTCAGCTTCAGCAGAAAGTCGCGACGGTACGCATAAAGTCCCACATGCAGCAGCCACGGCGACGGCTCATCATCACGAAAGTGGTCTTCAATCGCCACGTCTCGGCTAAACGGAATCGGCGAACGGCTAAAGTACATGGCTCGCCCGTTGACATCCATCACCACTTTGACACAACTCGGATCGCGGACAACATCCGGCGAGGTAATCGGCGCGGCAACAGTGGCCATCTGGCAGTTGGACGAGCGAATCTCACGCACCAGAGATGCAACGACACTCGGTTCCAGTTCAGGCTCATCGCCCTGCAGATTCACAATCGCATCGGCATCCGAAAAGCAGCGGCGAGTCACCTCGGCGATGCGATCTGTGCCGCTGTTGTGAGCGCCGGTCATCTCGGCTCGACCGCCAAAGCGATGCACAGCCTCCGCAATTTCTTCGCTGTCGGTTGCGACAACCACATCGTGCAGATCGGGACATTCGCAGGCCGTTTCCCACACATATTGCAGCAGCGGTTTGCCGGTGACGTTCAGCAGCAACTTCCGAGGCAAACGGGTGGATTGCAGTCGGGCGGGAATGATGCCAACAATCTTCATGACTCACATCCTTGTCGAGCGACCTCATGCACTGGCCGAAGTCTGAACGCAGAAACTGCGGATCAGTTCGGCAAATTGCGGCAAAATCCTTCGCCGCATGTGGAAGTCTAGACCAAAACCGGCATTCGTGTCAAAATGAACTCCAGAGGTCGGAGAGGGGACAAAACAAAATGCCCTTCTCCCCCGCGGGGGAGAAGGTGGCCGATAGGCCGGATGAGGGGGCGGAGAGTGCAGGAAGCAAAAAACACAAAGCAAAAATAGACACAACCCCCTCACCCTGGCCCTCTCCCTGGCCCTCTCCCCCAAAGGGGAGAGGGGACAAAACAAAATGTCCTTCTCCCCCGCGGGGGAGAAGGTGGCCGATAGGCCGGATGAGGGGGCGGAGAGTTCAGGAAGCAAAAAACACAAAGCAAAAATAAACACAACCCCCTCACCCCGGCCCTTTCCCCCAAAGGGGAGAGGGGACAAAACATCTTGTTAAAGAGCTTCTGCCCGTGCAGTTGAACATTGCGAACGGATTCCCATGAAAATTTTCTTCTCAGCTGGCGAACCCAGCGGCGATCAGCATGCCGCGCGTCTTATTCGTGAACTTCAGTCGCGCCAGCCCGGCTTTGTCGCCGAAGGTTTTGGTGGTCCCTCAATGCGTGCTGCCGGATGCGATGTGCATTTTGAACTGACCGATCTGGCGGTGATGGGAATTCTGAAAGTGCTCCCGCTGCTGGCCAAATTTCGGCGACTGGTTAAACAGGCGGAGGCTCACTTTGATGCCAATCGGCCGGATGCTGTTGTCCTTGTGGATTTCCCCGGCTTCAATTGGTGGATCGCTCGCGCGGCAAAGACCCGAGGAATTCCGGTCTACTATTATCTGCCGCCGCAGCTGTGGGCATGGGCTCCGTGGCGAATCAAACGGGTTCGCAAATGGGTGGATCATGTGATCTGTGCGCTGCCGTTCGAATACGACTGGTACAGTTCGCGTGGTGTGAAAACGACGTGGGTTGGCCATCCGTTTTTTGACCAGGTGGCTGAACGAAAACTTGACACGGCTGCAATGCGGCAGATGCGAGGCGATCATGGGCAAACGGTCGTGTCACTGTTGCCTGGATCCCGCAGGCATGAGATTGAAAACAACTGGCCAGTAATGATCGAAGTCGTCCGGCGTGTTTCGGAGGCTGTTCCGTCCGTCCGGTGGATTGTGGGCAGCTACATCACTCCGCAGATGCAGCGCTGTCAGGAGCTGCAGTCCGCCGCTGGCGTCACGGCGGCGCTGGATTATTTCGTCGATAAAACTTCCGAAGCGATTGAATCGGCCGACTGTTGTTTTATGGTCAGCGGTTCCATCAGTCTGGAATTGCTCGCACGTCGCAAGCCGGGCCTCGTGTTGTATCGACTCTCCACATTTTCCCATTACTTTTCGCGATTTCTGCTGCTGTGCCGTTACATTACGCTGACGAATCTGATCGCCGACGACGAAGTGATGCCGGAGTTTGTTTCCAGCGGAAATCCTGAGAACGATATTCAGAAAATGACAGGTCTACTGACTGAATGGCTGCAGAAGCCGGAAACACTGACAGCCAGAAAAGCGATCCTCAGCGGCCTCGCCGACCGTGCCACCAACATCGGCGCCACCCAACGCACGGCCAATTTTCTGCTCAGCCAACTGGCCGACACAACGATCCCTCTCGCATCAACTCCCAAAGCCGCATAGTCGGTGTTCGGGGCGCGGCTGTGATTTTTGCATCGCATCATGTAGTGGTAGACTGGGCGTGCGTTATTTGAAGGCACAACACAACAAGAGTGCCGCAGCAGAAAATGAAAACTCGACGGAGCATCGGACGGTCTCCCAAGGATCAAGGCATGGTATCCACATGCTCTTTGCGGACGAAGTTTCATGATTTTTGCGTCAGAGTTGGACCGTCACTTTAACGACTTTTCAGGCTGTGTCACAGCCCGCTCCAGTTTGATCCGTTCAACCTCCATCTTGAACGGCCCGGCCTTGTTGTCGCCCAACATGAAGCCAAGAGCGTTGAACTCATCTGGGTTCACCGGTCAGGTGTCCTTCACCAGTCTTCCAAATGAAGTGGCTTCAAACTTGTCGAGTGGTACTTTGACCTCGATCCATTCGTCTTTTTTCGTTTGAACGGTGGCCCGGTACGAGAGGGCGATCAACGGCCTGTTGAGGTTCAGGCTCAGCGAAAATCCCGATCGCAACAGCCGCTTCCTCAAACAACACGGAGCAGTCCCCGGCATCCAACTGGCCCACGCGGGTCGCAAGGTCAGGGAAATCGTACCGAACAAGATCGTCGCCAGGCTTAAGCTTTCGCAACTTGCAACACGGCCAGCATCTTCATCACGGCTTGCGGGTCCACCGGCTTGACCATGTGGTGATCGAACCCGGCGTCGTGGCTCCGCTGGCGGTCGTCGTCCTGTCCCCAGCCGGTGACGGCGATTACGATGACCTTCCGGCCCCACGGCTGCTTTCGGATGAGGCGGCACGCCTCGTACCCGTTGAGCTTCGGCATCCCGATGTCGAACAGCACCACTTCGGGCCGGAACTCTTCGGCCAGTTCGACGCCCTCCTTCCCGTCGTAGGCGGTGCGGGCGTCATTCCCCATCATCTTCAGGACCATCGCCAAGCTGTCGGCCCCGTCCTGATTGTCGTCTACGATCAGGATACGGAGCGACGACTTCAGGTCCGCTGGCTCCGCCTGCTTGTCCGCCGCCTGCGGTCTTGACGCCTCGACATCGACCGGAAGCCGGACGACGAACTCACTGCCCCGGCCCGGCCCGTCGCTCTTCGCCTCGATCCTGCCGCCGTGCATCTCCACCAGCCGCTTCACCAGCGACAGGCCGATGCCCAGCCCGCCCTGCGACTTCTCCAGGCTCCGATCCACCTGACTGAACATGTCGAAGATGCTGGTCAGGTTGTCGGCGGGGATGCCGATACCAGTGTCCCTGACAGACACGACCACATCGCTACCCTGCCGCTCGACGGTGAGCCAGATGTGACCCCCACGCTCGCTGTACTTGGCCGAATTGTTGAGCAGGTTCATGAACACCTGTGCCAGCCGAGTCATGTCGGCATCAACAATGAACGGTTGCTTCGGGAGCGTGACGGTGAGTTCGTGGCCCATCTGCTCGATCAGCGGGCGAGTCGTCTCGACCGCACTGGCGATCACTGCCCCCAGCGGCACATGCTCCTTGCGGAGTTCGAGCTTGCCCTGACTGATGCGGCTGATGTCCATCAGGTCATCGACCAGCCGCACCATCTGCTCAATCTGTCGCTCCATCATGGAGCGGGACCGTTCGACGGCTTCGGCGTCGTCCCCGGCCAACTTCATCAAAAGCAACCCGTTGCGGATCGGGGCCAGCGGGTTACGGAGTTCGTGGGCCAACGTCGCCAGGAACTCGTCCTTCTTGCGGTTGGCCTCAGATAAGTCGGCGGCGAGTTGCCGCAACTGCTCCTCCACTCGTTTCCGCTCGGTGATGTCGATGGCGGTGCTGACGATCAATCGGCGTCCGCTCGGCTCCCGGCCCACAGGTGTTGATGAGAAGTGCCACACCCGCTGCTCCCCCGTGGCGGTCGTGACGGTAAATTCGCCGTTGTCTTGTCGAGTGTCGGCGTCGAACAAGGTTTCGATGTACTTCTTGACCGAGACATACCGCTCGCCGTAGGCTTTTTGAGTCCAGTCCCCGGTGGTCGGGATGTCCTCAATGCCGTAGCCCGTGATCTCGGTCCACACCTGATTGACGAGCAGGATCGTGCCGTCGTCGGCGTGGAGGAGGGTCGGAACCGAGACGTTCGTCAGGGCCTTGCGGAGCCGCTGTTCGGACTCTTGTAGCCGTTCCTCGGCGGCGTGGCGCGCCGCGATTTCCAGCGCCGAGGGAATGAGATGCGTGATGCGCCCTTCCGTATCGCGCAGCGGCGACACTTGGAAATCGATCCACACCCGCGTATCGCCCGCCATGCGCACGGGCACGTCGTAGCGGACCACCTCGCCGCCGGCAGCACGCTCGCACGCGTCCCGCAATTGCGCCTGGATCTCGGTGGAATAGCTCCACCAGTAGCAGTCCCAGAACTTTTTCCCGAGCACCTCGCTGGCCGGGATGCCGGCCGCCTCCAGCGACGAGCGGTTGGCATCGGTTAAGGTTCCGTCCACCGTCATCACGCCGACGAAGGAAAAGACATTAAACAGAACACTGCGGGTGAATTCCTGACTTTCATGCAGCGCCTCCTCCTGCCGATGACGCTCGCTAATGTCTCGAAAGACCAGCACGCAGCCGACCACTTCGCCGTCCTTGCAACGGATTGGGGCGGCACTGTCGTCAATGGGCCGCTCCGTGCCGTCTTTGGCGATGAGCACCGTGTGGTTCGCCAGTCCGACGATGACACCTTCCTTCAACGCCCGAAACGCCGGGTTCTCGACCGTCTTGCGGGTCGTCTCGTTCACGATGCGGAACACAGCATCGAGCAGTTGCCCCATCGCCTCGGCGGTCGTCCATCCCGTCAGCGATTCAGCGACGGCGTTCATGTTGGTGATGCAGCCCGCCAGGTCGGTCGTGATGACCGCATCCCCGATGCTGGCGAGCGTGGTCCGTAAACGCTCGGCTTGCTCGGCAAAGGCTTGTTCGGTCAGTCGGCGGGCCGCTAATTCCTGCTCTAATTGTTGCCGCTGCTCTTCGACCTGCCGCTGGGCTTTCCGCAGCGACTCGAACATGGCGATGGAGGCGAACCCGACGACTGCGTAAAGGACGAGGCCGACTTCATATTCGGTTTGGTAAATGGCAAATGAGTAGCGGGGCTGCGTCAGGAAAAAGCCGGCGGCGAGCGCACCGGCGACCAACGCCAGCAATCCCGGCCCCCTTCCTCCGTACCAGGCGGCGAAGCCTACAGCGAGAAACAGGGTGATGAACGGAAGATGGTCAGCCAGCAGCGGCTCAAGCAACAGACGAGCCGCGACGGCAACAGCGACGGCAGCGAGTGACACGCCATAGGCAGCAGCGGACGACTTCATTGCCGCCCTCCGCACATCCATGATTTTGGATTCAGTGCCTTCTGTTTCCATTGAGAATTTCTCAGATGCGACCAATGGTCGCCGGGGCTAAGCACCCATGCACAAGTTAAATGGCATAATCGCAGGAATCACAATCAGGGGACTCACGTCCCCCGCTCGCCTGGAACTCGGCGAGCCGCGAGACGTCAGTCTCCAGATAGTGTTTTAGCAATCAATCGTTATGCCGCAAAACTTACCAAGGTTTGCTTGATGTTCACTATTGTTTGGAGAGCAAGTCTTACCATTAGGTTATCATAGTCCACGCGACCTAAGTGTCAGGTTGCGTTCGCCTAGACGGTCGCCAGGATTTGTTGCAACATAGCAAAGTCGGGCGGTTTGACAAGATGGTGATCGAACCCGGCGTCCTGCGAAAGCTTGCGGTCTGTTTCCTGCCCGTAACCAGTCATCGCAACCAGCATGACGCCCTTGAGATTGTAATCCTGCCGCAGCCTTTTAGCGACTCCATAACCGTCGATTCCCGGCAGGCCGATGTCTAACAGCATCACTTGCGGGTGGTAACCGGAAGCGGCTTCCAATGCGGTCGGGCCATCGTAAGCTGTTCGAACATCATGCCCTGTTATTTTTAGCAGTAACCCCAACGACTCAGCCGCATCCACGTTGTCATCCACCACTAACACCCGCAGGGATTTTCGGTTTTCGATTGCCAATTTTTGATTGGTATCGTCTTCCTTCGCTTCAAACGGCAATTGGCAATCGGCAATCTGACGACAAACTCGCTGCCCTGACCCAACACGCTTGAAACCTCGACTCGGCCCCCGTGCATTTCGGCCAGTCGCTGAACCAGGCTAAGGCCGATGCCCAATCCGCCTTGCGAGCGGTCCAGTGTTCGTTCCGCCTGCGTGAAAAGATCAAAGATGTGAGGCAGTAGTTCGGGAGCGATACCGACCCCCGTATCCTTCACTCGCAGCACCGCCTCTTCTGCTTCCCGCTGAACAGTAATCGCAATTGTCCCACCGTCTGCCGTGAATTTGGCCGCATTGGTCAGCAAATTGACAACCACCTGCTCCAGTCGAGATGCGTCGGCGTGGAGCCAAAGTGGTTGCAGCGATAACGACACCGTGATTTCATGTCGATGTTGATCCATCAACGAACGGGTCGTCTCCACTGCACGTTCCACGATGCCGTTCAGACCAGTCCGCTCTTTTTGAAGGTGGATTCTTCCGGATGAGATGCGGGAGACTTCCATTAAATCATCAACGAGCCGGATCAGTTGGCCCATCTGGCGTTGGATGATTGTCCGGGCTTGACGTTGGAGGGGGTCTTCATGCTTCTGAAGACTGAGCAGTTGCACGGCGTTGGTGATTGCGGCCAGCGGGTTGCGGAGTTCGTGACTCAGCATTGCCAGGAACTCATCCTTGCGTTGGTCCAGTTCTGCCAACGCCGATGCCTGTTCGTGCGTCTCTTTTTCCAGGCGGCTGCGTTCGGTGATGTCGCGAATGTTACACTGAATGACTTTGTGATGGTCTTCCCGGTAGGCGTTGGCGACGATCTCTACCTCGACGCGCAGCCCACGGCTGGTTTCCAGCGGCAGATGTTCGTAACGAATGTATCCTTCGTCCTGGAGTGTTCGCACAGCGGCTTCGTTGGCTGCTTTGTCGCTGAAAATTCCGATCTCCCACAGTTCCTTACCAAGGAAATACTCGTGCGAGTACTCCAGCAATTCACTCATGAATGGGTTGGCGTCGGTGATCTTTCCGCTCTCTGTGTCGAGGAGCAGGATGCCGTCTTTCGCCGACTCGAACAGCCGCCGATAACGAATCTCCGAATCCTCCAGCGCAGCCCTGGAAACGATCAATTCGTCATAGTGCAGCTGCTGGGTAAGGTCCGAGATCAAGAGGCAGAATTTCTGCGAAGGCAGGACACTGGCAGCGAGTGCTGCGGTAAAGATCGTTCCGTCCTGGCGGCGCAGCAGAGTCTCTTTGCGGGCCGCATTGTTCTCGATATTTCTTAATATGTCGGTGAGCATTGCGGGGTCGGCTTCCGCCGCGAAGCTGTCTATTGCGCATCCTGTGATGTTTTGCACCGACATCCTGAAAAGTGCAGCCAGGAACGGGTTGCAGTAGAGAACCACTCCCTCCGAATTCAGGACTGCGACACCTTGTTGCATCGCTTCGACCAGCAATCGGTACGGACGCTCAGCCCCATTCAGAGTGTAAACCGTCTCCGGTGAAGTCGAGTGGACGACGACCGCATCAACAACTCCATTCCGAATGGCCTCAACGACCTCCTCGGCTTCTTCAAGTCGCAAGCGCAACCGCTCAATTTCCTCAAGCAGTTCGCCGTTGGTGTTTGGCATGGTTAACATGAAGGCTTTCCAGTGGCAGAGGACGGTTCAAGAAGCGATTTGCAATCCGTGAAGAATGCTTTTCTCGTCAGCCAGGTCTCCGATGAACAACCGCTTGGGTGACGGGATTTGCTTTACCAGAGTGGGGGCGACCACAATCTGCGCCTGCCGGGCCATCTCCGGCTGTAGATAGAGGTCGATGATCGTCAGCTCATAACGGCCCCGCAAGTAGCGGTCGCAGATGGCCCGGATGCGCTCGACCGCCAGCGTGGAACGTGGCGTCAGACCGGCGACGTACAGAAACAAGACGTAGCGTTCCTGAGGGTGGTTCGCCGCCCGCTCCTCGAACGCCTCGGTCGTTGTCTGCCGCTTCGAGCGTGGGTCGCTATCTTTCATTGCCCTCATCCTCATTTCGTGGAGGGACAGAGTTGCAGGCCGACCAGCGTTCGCTCGGTATCGGACAGATCGCCGATGATTTTGCGGATCGGCTCGGGCAGCTTTCTCACCAGCGTCGGTATGGCAACGATCTGGTCATCCTTTGCCAGCCGAGGGTTCTCGATAAGATCAATCACTTCGATCTCGAATTCACCGGCAAGGTGTTCCTCGCAGAGCCGCTTGAGGTTGGCGAAGGCAGCCATAGACTTGGGTGATTGTCCAGCGACGTACAGGCGCAGCTGCCAGAGCTTCGGCTTCTCGGTCTGCACCTCGTGACAGTTCGGAAGGGACTGCGTGTTCATTTGCGACCTTTCTTCGGAGAGACCGGAAGTCCATTGGAATCCGCCTTGCGACTCCGAGCCATTTCGTCCCGGCTCTGATCCAGTTTTACCACATACGCCTGCTCACTGGCGATGTCCCGTTCCATTTCTTCCTTGTCGGTTTGAAATTGCAACTGGAGAACGGCGATTTGAGCCTCCAGAGCTTGTTGCCTTCGTGCCAGGGTTTCCCGCTTACCTTCGACCGCCAGCCTGCGAACCACTGCAGTCGCCTTTTCCTTGGCTTCCTGGGAGAGTCTGGCCGAACCCGTAAGAACGCCTTCCGGCCCCAGGTAAACCTCGGTGAGCTGGATGCCTTTTTCGGTCAGCAGGAATTCCCGAATCTGATTGCTGTGGGCCATGCCACGAGACTTGAGAATGTACAGTCCCCGATTGCGCTCGCCGTTGAGTTCCAGGTCTTGCAGGAGCAACCAGGTGTCGATCAGCGAGGAGATCGAAACATTCGTCTGCTCCAGGGCGCTTCCGGCATGGTTCAAATTGGTGAGGAGAGCCGTGATCTGGTGTGACTTCAAGTAATCAACCAACCGAATCATCATGGAGCTTGCTTCGGCGTCGGTCCCCGACGAAAGAAAGCTAGTGATTGGATCGACGATTACTAAACGGGGTTGGAACGTTTCAACTTGCCTGTAAATGCTCGTCAAGTGCATTTCCAGGCCGTTCATCGTCGGACGGGCCACTTGAAAACGCAGCAGACCCTTCTTCACCCACGGCTCCAGATCGAGGCCAATCGACCGCATATTGCGAAATAGTTGGGCTTCCGATTCTTCAAAAGCGAAATACAGACAGCGTTCACCTCGCTGACAGCACGCATCGACGGCATGACAAGCAAGGCTGGTCTTGCCAACACCCGCCGTGCCGGACAACAGGACGCTGCTGCCTCGAAAAAACCCCTGACCGCCGAGCATGACGTCCAAGGCTGGGACACCGCTGGAAATTCGCTCGATGGATGCCTCGTGCTGCAACTGGAGCGACGTGATCGGCAGGACGGAGATACCACCTTCGTCAATCAGGAACGGGAACTCATTGGTGGCGTGGGTCGAGCCTCGATACTTGACAACCCGCAAGCGACGCGTTGAGATTTGTCCTGCGACCCGATGATCCAGGGACAATACGCAGTCGGCGACATATTCCTCCAGGCCGTGCCGGGTCAGCGTGCCATCACCCCGCTCGGCAGTCACGATGGACGTGACACCCTTTTCCTTGAGCCAGCGAAAGAGGCGGCGCAGTTCGGCGCGCACGATGGCGACATTTGACAGTCCGCTGAACAATGTCTCCAGGGTGTCGAGAACGACTCGCTTGGCCCCGATGGAGTCGATGGAGTCGATGGCATAGCCGAGGCGAATGAACAGTCCTTCGAGGTCGTACTCCCCCGTTTCCTCGATCTCGCTTCGTTCGATGTAAATGTAGTCGACCGCCAGTTTCTTTTTCTCAATGAGGTCATCCAGGTCGAAACCGAGCGAACGGACATTTTGAGCGAGTTCTTCCCCGGTTTCCTCGAAGGCTAAGGAACACGCCCGGCTCATTGTGCAGCAGGGCTCCCCGAACAAGGAACTCGATCCCCAGGAGAGTTTTACCGCAGCCAGCGCTGCCGCAAACGAGCGTGGTCCTTCCCTGCGGCAAGCCACCGCAGGTGATCTCGTCCAGCCCTTGAATGCCGGTTGGACATTTCAGCAAGCCCGCTGAAGGAGACGCTTTCTGTTTCGTGACGGTCTTGTTCAAGGGCCAATCCTTCTTAATCGGTCGTAACACCGCTTCGCCAAATGTTGGCGACGCCAGGGACGCACCGTTCTCGCTGAAAGTGGACTACACCGTTCAGATTCTGGGGTTCTTGCAAATGCAAATGCAAATGCTTCTGCCTCTCAGGAATGTTTTCCGCAGTGGGAATGCGGTGAGCATTAGGCACTGAACAAAAAAAGCCGACGCGGGTGCAAACCGGAAAGGTATGCGCCCGCGTCGGCTTGTCTGCTGCCGACCCTCCCGTCAAGACCGGGTTGCCCTGCATTTAACCTTCAAACCCCTTGAGCGTAAGGCTTGCGGCCGCCAAATGCAATGTAACGTGCCGTCTGAACCTGAAGAAATAACGGCTCGCGGAATTCGAAGTTATCTGTCAATTTCACCCATGACGATGTCCAGCGAGCCTACGATGGCCGGAATGTCGGCGAGTGGTACACCCTGGCAGATCTGGTCGGTGACGGAAACGTTGCAGAAGCAGCTGCTTTTGGCTCGCAATCGCAGCGGGTTTCCTTCGCCGTTTCCGACGACGTAAAAGCCCATCTGACCGCGAGGTGCTTCAGTTTCCAGATAGACTTCGTCCTTCGGCAGTTTGGCGTTCATCTTGAAGGGTTCGCGATAACTGCCCGTGGCCACTTTGTACTTCGGAATGGCCTGACGAACCAGGCGGATGGCCTGGACCACTTCCATCATGCGGACGTAAAAACGGCACCAGTTATCGCCAAGAACAACTTCTCGCGGAGCAGAGGCAAACGGAGCGACCGGAATATCGAATTCGTAGCCCTTGTACATCCGAGTGTAGATTGCTTCGCCATCGCGACGCAGGTCAAAGTCAACTCCGCTGCCGCGCAAAACCGGCCCTGTGCAACCGTAGCTGACAGCCATTTCAGGAGTCAAAACGCCCATGCCGGCCGTGCGGCTGATGAAGATCATATTGCGAGTCAGCAGGGTGTGATACTCCTTTATGCGGAGCTCAAGCCACTGCAAAAAGATTTCGATTACATCCAGAAACGGAAGCCGTTCCCCTTTGTGCTTGCCGATTAATGCTGCCAGTCCTTCCGGCATTTCAATCTCGTCCGGCAGGTCATGAGTGGCACCGCCGATGGTGAGATAACTATAAGTCAGGCGAGCCCCGCAGGCTTCTTCGAACAGGTCGAGAATGATTTCTCGTTCGCGGAACGCGTAAAGGAAAGGGCTGAAGGTTCCAAGGTCGAGGCCATAAGTGCCCATGCCCACCAGATGGCTGGCGATGCGCCCGATTTCCGCAATCAGGACGCGCAGGTGAACTGCCTTTTCGGATACTTCCATGCCAACGAGTTTTTCAATGGCCAGCGCGAACCCGAGGTTCATATTCATCGCGGCCAGATAATCCATCCGGTCTGTGTACGGGATGTACTGGGGTGGCGAAAGGTGCTCGCCAATCTTTTCCGCACAGCGATGCAGATAGCCAATGTGAGGCGTGCATTCGTGAACAATTTCGCCGTCCGTTCGCAGCAGAAGACGCAACACGCCGTGAGTGCTGGGATGTTGAGGTCCCATGTTAACCAGCATCTCATCGGTCTGAACGTCGAATTCCACAATACGTGGATCTTCAATTTGAAGGCTCATGGACAAAGAACTCCAGGTCGGGCGAATGGCCGAACGTGATTGGGAACAGATTGACAGAGCACTAGCGACCTCGCACACCGTGATACTCAAGCGGGAAGTCGTAATCCTTCCTCAACGCATGACCAACCCAGTCTTCCGGGCACAGAATGCGGCGAAGATTGGGATGGCCTTCAAAATCGATACCCATCAGATCGTAGGCTTCTCGTTCATGCCAGTTGCCAATTCCCCAGACACTGCTGACCGACGGAACCACCGGCAGTTGACCGGCGACGTTGTCCTTCCAGCGAGGCAGCACAACTTTGACTTTCAGACGATGTCCGAGTGTCAGGCTGCTGAGATGATAGACCACTTCGATGTGTGGTTCATGGCCAAACTTGGCCGCCTTCTTGGGATCGGTTTCCAGATAGTCGACACCACACAGATCATTCAGGTGCTTGAACTGGAGTCGGGAGTCATCATGAAGAAACCGACAGACTTCCAGAATAGAAGTCGGGGCCACCTGGATCCACGGGTCAATCGCGGGGAACGTCTGGCTGCCGACAACAGCTTCACCAAATCGCTCCAAAAGAATCGAGTGAATGCCCTGAATGTCCATGAACGATTGATCCGAAAGGCGTTGAAATTCTGCAGGAAAAATGCTGCCTGCCAAACACTTTAGAAAAGAATACAGGTGGCCATCAAACAGCAAGCCAAAAGTCCCTCAGGCGATCGCCCGATGAATTCGTAACAATGTAGCGGAAGTCGTGTAGACTTTCGACACGGCGAAGCATCTCCCCGAAACTCCTGGCGAGTTCCGCTACGGGTGGTTTCGTTTCTGCCGATCGCCGCTGCCGAACTGCAGCCTAACTTCGAACCATCGCAGCCGTCTGGTCGCCTGCCTGGCGCGACTTCTTTGTCAGAGCACGAATCCAGTTGAGATCACCGCGTTTCCAAACGTAGGCAAACCCAACCAGCAATACACCGAAGAACACGAGGATGTCAGCAAGACCAATCCAGCCCAACTTCAACGCGGTCTCAGCGGTAATAACCTGAGCGTCAGTGATCGTTGCCGGATCAACGCTGAGAAGACGTGCACTCAGTTCTGAACGAGCTTCCGAAGAAATCCGTGAATCGGCCAGGTGCATGGCACTTCCGTAAACCGAAGCCCACGGAAAGAAGAAGGCGATTTCCACATCGAAAATGATGAATAGCAACGCCACCACATAAAATCGCAGGTCGAACTGAATGTAACTTGAACCAATCGCGGGCTCACCGCATTCATAAATGGCATCTTTTTCGGGGTTTGGAAGCTTCGGACGCAGCAGGCGACCGATAAGCAGAGGCAGCATCAGAAATGCGATCGCCACAAGGCCAAACAGCAGAAAATGTCCAACCAGATCCGTCATCACTCGCCCTCTGAAACAGCCACGCGTTTACGCACACGTTCTCACCAGGTTGATCCTGCCCACATTCGCCCGTTTTGCTCTATTCGGTATCCTGCAATCGCCCGGACTCAGTCGCCAAATCACTGCTGCCCAGCTCATGATAAAGTGACATCCGAACGGATTCGGCACAGACCCCGGCATGCCAGGACAAAACTTCCGACTCCCCTGACTGCCAGCAAAAATAAACTCGCTCGCCACTCAGATCACCAGGAAAATCAACTCGCCCCATCCCAGGGTCCGTCAAAGTGCCTCCAATCTGCGACAGTTCAAAGGAGAACTGATCCAGGCGACCTTCATCCTGCGACAGTTCAGACTCCATCTGCTGAACTTCCTGCTCGTAGACAGAATCCACGGACTTGGGAGCCGGATGGCGCTCCCTCAGCGAAAGAAGTCGCTGCTTCCGGAAGGAAATGTCTGCATGCAGATCAACGATGTCGCGAACAATGGATTTCACCAGCGGCAAACGCTGATTAACCTCATCTACCGTCAACAATGTCTCTTCTGTAACCATGGTCCGTCTTTCGTTGGGTCAGTTGACTACCTGCAAAAGAACGAAGATCTCGAAATCTAATGCTCCGCGCCAGCAAATTCAAACGGGCTGGGCTCACCCTTGACCCATACTGGCTGATGCAGAACCTTGGACTCAGCCACCACAGTTGGATTCAGCGTGGCTTTACCCCACGCAATTTCCAGCGGCAGCTTTGCGAAATCCACAATACATCCATCACGACTGTAGCAACTCAGGTCATGATTGGAACCCATGAAAATGCAATCCACCGGACATGGCTCAACACACAATGCACAGAACATGCATTTTGAGTAGTCGATGGTAAATCCGTTAACTCGAAAGCCCTTACCAACCGGGCTCTTTTCTTTATCAATGTAGATGCAATCCACAGGACAGGCGACTGCGCATTTGTCGCAGGCAATGCAAGTCGTGAGATCGAAGCGATGAAACCCGCGATAACGGGGTTTCACTTTCAGAGGAACTTCAGGGTATTCGTAGACCTCAGTGAACGTCTGGCGATTGTAGGTCTTGAACATGGTCAGCAGGGTGACGTACATCCCCTTCAAAACCGTGGACACTGACAGCCAAACGTTGCGGAACCACATGAACATGCGAATCGACCCCCGGTCGCAGCCTGACTTGCAGATCTTTAAAGAAAGAATTCTGCATCAAAGATAACGTTCGCTGGATTATAGACCTGCCCCATGGCTACGCAACCGGTGCAGGGGTGATCCTGGCAATGGGAAGTAAAAACAGGATCGATGTTCGACGATTTTCCCAATAGGTCCCGCCAGTCTGATGCTCGCTTCGGAAACCAGCCTGATGTATTGGGGCAGCTGGTGAGTTCTGGCAACTGGTGCCGTCGGTTTTGAGACCTTTTGTGGGCGAGACCGGCTGGATTGGCGGACCGGGGGCCAGCCTCATTCGTCAGCCGGTCTTCTTCGGCATATCCTGCCGCCTGAAAGCTCAAGGTCGTCGAACAATCGACGCTCTTCTCTTTCAGTTCTGCTTCGTGTCTCATCTGGTGATATTCAATCCCTCTATGTCTGAGTTCACAATTAATTCCACCGCCAATTCCAGTGACGAAGGGGACGACACTCCAGTCGCTGAAGCTGAAGCAGCCTCAGCGGCACGCAACATCATGCTGACGATTGCCTATGATGGCACTTTGTATAAAGGCTGGCAGGTTCAGCCCAATGGCCTGTCGATCCAGGAATGTGTGGAACGCGCTGTCCAGCGGTTGACGGGGGAAAAGCGACGTGTGTTTTGTGCTGGACGCACCGATGCCGGAGTTCATGCGCTGGGACAGGTGGCGAACTTTCACACGGACAGTCGTGTCCCAATCGAGAACATTCGGCGCGGCTTACAGTGTTCTTTGCCGGAAGATATCACGATCGTTTCGGCGGCCGAAGTTGCGACCAAATTTCACTCCACATACTCGGCGACTCGCAAGCGTTACCGCTACGTCATCTGCGACAACGATGTCTGCCCGCCGTTTCTGAATCGATTCGTCCATCGATCGCGCTACCATCTGAACGTGGAACAGATGTCGTCTGCGGTTCAGCATCTTTTGGGGACTCACGATTTTCGGTGCTTCGAAACGAAGTTCCCCAACAAGTCCACAAGTGTCAGAACCATCATGGAGGCCACGATCGGCCGAATCTCTGCATGGAGCCCGTGGTGCTCGGCTCACGACTGGCAACCGGCCTATGGTCGGCAATACTTCAATGCTGAGCGACCGATGATTGTGTTTGAAGTGATGGCGGACGGTTTCCTTTATAACATGGTGCGAACCATCGTGGGGACTCTGCTGGAAGTCGGACGAGCGAAAAATCCCCCGGAATACCTCACCCAGGTGATTGAGTCCATGGACCGAACTCAGGCTGGCATCACGGCTCCTGCCAGTGGTCTGTACCTTGTTCAGGTCGACTACCCGGAGGAACTCATGCGCAGCCCGAGTTCGTAATCGAATACAAAAGGCGAGCGGTGCGGCGTAAGCTCGCCGAGCCGATCGCCTGGCGCGGTCATTCGTGAAAGTACAGAATTCGTCCGCAGCCGCGGCAACCCATGAAGTCGCTCATGCGAAGCCGCACCATATCCTGATTGGTCACCTTGGTGCTGCAGGCTTCGCAGAAGCCGTCTTCCATTACCGCCAGTGCATCAGCACCATGCGCTTTTCGCAGACGTGCGTAAGCTGCTTTTCCTTCGCCGGGAATCACTTTTTCGCCGTCCGTGATTTGAAGCTTTAGCGCGGCCAGTGTGGATTCGAGTTCAGGCTTTCCGCTGTCGAAGGCCGTTTTTGCGGCCTCCGTACTTTTCTTACGAGCCATCAGTTCGGCTTCCAGTTCCTTCAGTCGAGCCTGCGCGGTATCGATCTCTTCCATCGCTGCGAAGGCTGTTTCTTCCATGTGGACTCGACTGGTTTTCGCCGCTTCGATTAGCCCCTTTGTGATGTCGTACTCTTTGTTCGACGACGCGGTATTCAGCTGGCCCTGAAGCTTGGCCAGTTCCGTTTCCTTTGTCTTCAGCTTCAGATTAAGTTCGTCCGCAGATTTGCGAGTCGCCTTGATCAACTGTTTCTGCTGCTCAATCGACTGATCAACCTGCGTTACCTGTTTTTCCGCCACGATGACGGCTCGAGGTCCTTCTGCCAATGCGGCGTCCGCTTCGGCCAGCTTTCGCAACAACACATGCAGGCTGCCTAATGCTACAGACATCTCTGACGCCATTCGATTCTCTCTTTCAGACGATTCCGTGTTTAAGACTGTTCCGGTTTCGGTCACGTATCCGGTCACGTAAGTAAACGGCCCTTGAGCCATCCAAATTGTACGTCCTGCTGCAAACTGGCCTGCGCTGTCCGAGTGGTCTGTCACAGCTGAATTTCAGGGTACGACGGACTTCCAGTCCGTCGACAAAGGTTACCGCCGACGGACTGGAAGTCCGTCGTACAAGCAATGCTCACCCCTAAATTTAACGCGTGACAGACCACTAGACGGCCGAGATGCCGGTGAAATACTCAGGCTCCCCACCGGCCTTCCACTTGATGTTGCAGCCGATGCCTGGACGCTGTTCTGCTGACATCGTCTGGCCAGCGAGGACGGCGTCGCAGGCCGCTCGCAGATCGGCACCAGTGACAGGCTGACCATTTCCCGGGCGGCTGGAATCAAACTGACCGCGGTAGACCAAAGAATGATCGGCGTCGAAAAGAAAGATGTCCGGAGTGCATGCGGCTTTGTAGGCCTTAGCAACGTCCTGCGTTCCGTCGAACAGATACGGAAACGTGTAGCCGGCGGAGTTCGCTTCGTCTTTCATGCGGTCCGGACCATCCTGCGGATAGGCCGAAACATCGTTGCTGCTGATCCCGACGACGGCCAGTCCTTTGCTTTGATATTCGGCCGCCAGCTTTTGCAGAGCCGGTCGGATGTGAACCACAAACGGGCAGTGATTGCACATGAAGATGACAAGCAGCGGCTTGCCGGCAAACTGCGAACGTGTGACCAGCGTGCCATCGACGTTCAAAAGAGAAAACTCAGGAGCCTGCGTCCCGAGACTCAGCATTGTGGAGGCAGTTTTAACCATTGTTGTCTTATATCCCGTCAATCATGGAAATGTGGTTTCAGCGAACCGTTTAAATTCAACTGCGATTATTGGTTACGGTTGCTGGTGTAATTTTGAAATCAAAGGTTCAATAACCGGAGCCGGAACGAAGTCCTGCAGTCGCCTGCGAACATCGTCTTTGGACATCTTGGCAATCTGTTTGATCAGTGAGCTGGAAATGTGAGCGTAACGTTCGGCCGACATTAAAAAGACAGATTCGATCTCCTGATCGAGCACCCGGTTCGTCAGAGTCATTGTAAACTCCGCTTCGATATCCGTCAGTGTCCGCACGCCGCGAAGCAGAATTCGGCTGCCACAAATTCGGACGAATTCGACCGCCAGCCCGTCAAAGGTGCGTACGTCCACATTGGAAAGATCCTTCACCGACGCGCGGCACATGTCCACTCGATCAGAAGACGAAAAGAGCGTGTTCTTGTCGGGGTTGATCCCAATTCCGACGGTCACATGGTCAAAAATCCGCGACGCGCGGCGGATGATGTCCAGATGCCCAAGCGTCATTGGATCAAAACTGCCAACATACACGGCGGAAGATGGCTTTTCGTCGGAAGTGGTCATGAAAGATGTGTCCCGAAAAAGTCCTCAGGGAGCCTCGCCGCTTTCCTCTGCCCCTTACAGGGATTAGTACCTTATCTACAGCGACTCTCGATCAGTGGCTCGGCCAGCTTTTGCCGTTCGGCCGGATCAGCAACCGAAACACCAGAGGCGGGCAATGTCCGCAGAAACTGGTCGCGAGCCTTCGCAGGATCCCCGGCATGGTTCCTGCGTCGTCGGATGCAGATTCTAACAAAGCTGGCCCGCAATCTCCTCCGACTGGCCAACGGGAATTCTATTTGCCGCTGAACACCTCAACCTCAGCCGTCTCTGTCGCCGGCAAACGCCCCATGGCACTCACCTCAGTGCTCATACCAACGGCCCGCCTGGGAGCTGGGCGGCAATGCTGGCAAATTGGCAGTTCGTGAGACGCCGCGCGGCGTTCCGGAGAAAACCACATAAAGTATTTGCTACAATGAATTTGCAGTAAATACGACTGAGAACTGACGGCCTGGCGAGCGACTTCTTAAAATTGGAACATGGTGTGCAGTCAGGACGCACTCTTCAGGATTGTCAGTGGACACTGCCGTTTTCGGAGTTTGCAATGCCAATGTTTCGCTGGGGCCAATCGTGGGATCCGTTCCTCGATCTGGAGCGAGAAGTCGATCGCCTTCTGCAGGGAGTCAACATGACGCTGCACGGGGTCCGGTTCGGCCGTCGATTTCCGCAGGTGAATCTGCTGGAACGAGAAGACTGCTACGTTCTGGTTGCCGAGATTCCTGGCGTGGACTTACAACAGTTGGAAGTAACGACGGCTTCAGGGTACCTGACGATTAAAGGAAATCGGCTGCCTCCCGAGGAAGCTCGCGAGGATGCGTTCCGTCGTCAGGAGCGTTTTCACGGCCCGTGGCAGAGGACCATTCAGCTTCCCGACCGAGTTGATGAAGACGGAATGAAGGCCGATTATTCCGCCGGAATCCTGAAAGTGACCTTGCCCAAGGCACCGTCCACGCCACCTCGACATATTAGAGTGAACGAAGGTCCGTAGAGCTTTTCGCAAGCCTTTGGCAGCTTCCATTTGAACCTGGACATTCCCATGAGCGAATCAAGAGATTTGAGTCGTGCTGAAGAATCTCAGTCGATGATCCCGTCGCCAGCGGCAGAGAACGCTGCTGCCGCCGAACCACGACTGTTATTCAATCCGCCGATCGACATCTACGAAACGCCTGACGGTCTGGTTCTGTATGCCGATCTGCCAGGCGTGACGGCCGAAGGTCTTGATCTGCAGGTGCAGGACAATCGTCTGACGCTGTTTGGTCGCATCCAGCAGGGGGAACAGCTTCCTTCAAATGTGATTCATCAGGAGTATCACCTGGGCGATTTTCTGCGTTCGTTTATTCTCAGTGATGAAGTCGATCATGATCGCATTCAGGCGAAACTCACGAACGGCGTCCTGCGAGTCGACCTGCCGCGCGCCACACGGGCCAAACCTCGCCGCATAGAAGTGTCGCCCGGCTGATTATTGTTGTACTTTGAGCCGCGTTTTAGAACACGACATCTTCGCCAGGAAAACGTCTGATGGCCTCACGCCGCGAAAAACTGGAAGCCATGCTGCAAGGCTCACCCGCCGATCAGATGCTCCGCTACATGCTGGCCCTGGAACTGGAAAAAGAGGGCGAATGTGAGCGAAGTCTTCAGCTGTTTTCCAGCCTGATGAAAGATTCAGTGCCCTACGTTCCCGCCTTTCTGATGGCCGGCCAACAGATGGCTCGCCTGGACCGCATCGAAGACGCGAAAGCCTGTTACGCCGACGGCATTCAGCAGGCGCAAGCCCAGAACAATTCTCACGCGGCCGGAGAAATGGCGGGCTTCCTCGCCGCCATTTCATAACGCCGATCTTGTCGTTGTTTGCGGAACAAACAACGACGTTGAGGCCAGAACGCAATAACCCGTGTTCTATGACAAGGCTGTGTCGTGAACAGCCACCGTCATGGACCACGGGTTAAGGATAGGCACAGGCATCGGAATTCAACGAACGTGTTGCCGTTCTGCCCTGAAGTCCGATTGAGTTTGCTTAATGGAATTTGTTTATTTGTGATAGCCAAGCGATGCCATCACGTCGAACAGTTCTTCGAACGTAATGAAGCGGCGATGATAAGCGACTTTGTAATCGTCGATGGCATCGGCCAGTTCGGCGACTTCCGGGCGTGCCGAGCGATTTCCGTCTCGGAACTGTCGGCGTTCGGAAACAGCGGGTGATGCCCCCAAATCACGCTGACGGCGTTCGACAAATACAACAGGCGGTGCTTCTACGAGAGTTTGTTCAGCCATCTGAGGTCTCACACAGGTGCAAAATTCAAAGGCAGCAGACAACCATCCGCTGTACCCTCAATCTCTGGTGAACCATTGGTTAAGATTTGGAGACCAGCAAACGACTTTGGACCCACTGCCAAACTTTCCCTGCGATCCACCGGGGTACCTGCCCGCCTTCAACGGTCGTAACAAAAACGCCGCTTGTAACACGTCACATTTTCACCGGGATTTCCTCCATCTCCGGCGGGTTGTTGATTTAGTCGTTGGGAGAACGCCTAACAAAAGAGGGACTGGTTCCCGTATCTTGCGGCACATGCTGAGAAAAATGACGCAAGGAGAGTGCCTGTCCCACTTTTGTTAAAGCCTCTTAGTCCACAAACACGACGACACAAGTAACGTTGTCGCGGGAACCGGCTTTGAGTGCCGCATCGACCAGCGTTTCGGCGACCTTCTGAGGATCGTCGGAAGATTTCAGCAACGTCGCGATTTCGCTGCTGCCCAGTCCATCGTTCAGACCATCACTGCAGAGCAGAAAACGATCGCCGGACTTCGGGACAATTTCCGTGGCTGGGCCACCGGCCGCTCCGTCACGGCTGCCGAGGTATTTATACAGCACGTTCCGATATCGATGCGTTTTTGCTTCTTCGGCGTTGATGGTTCCCGCGTCCATCAAGGCCTGAACGAGCGTATGATCCGTTGTCAGCTGACGCAGTTTGCCACCGCGAAGTTCGTAAGCTCGACTGTCCCCGACGCCGATCACAAAGAGACGTCCGCTGGCCTGAATCAACATCACGACAGTCGTGCCCATGTTTCTCAGGCTGGGCTCAACTTCGCTTAGGGCAATGATCTCTGTGTTTGCAAAGGCGATGGATTTTTCCAGCGCCTCATTCACCTGCTTGAGCGTCGCCTTCTGGAAGTCGAGGAACTGTTCGAGCTTCTTAGGAATCAGTTCAATGGCAAGAGCACTGGCGCGTTCGCCGCCGCTTTGACCGCCCATTCCGTCAGCCACGATCAGATATCGCTGTTGCTGGTCCACGTAACAGACGTCTTCATTGTTGTCACGGTAATTCCCGGTGACACTAAGCTGACCTGTCCTGATAGAGACCATTGAATTGTCCACAGATTTTGAGCAACGAAACAGAAGTGTACCTACGTGGGATGTTCTCTGACAAATCGCCATCCTTCAGACGGAGCTGGTCAGGATTGTCAGGGGAACAGATTGTTTCGGTAAACTCTCCCGAACGCAACAGTGTCGGCAAAAACAACGCCGGGAACGGACGTTCTAATCATTTCCGTGGCAAAGTGTCTCCACGACATTGGTAATTCCCAGAGTCGTGGCCGAAATGAGAAGCTCACCCGCTCGAAAACCGGCCGAAGCGCCCAGCATCTGGCTCTGGCCTTCCACCAGGCGGAACACACGATCTTTGTCCGGAGGGAACTGAGTCCGGTAGGCTTTCACGGCCTGAATCTTCAGCGAAAGTGTCTCTGAGATATCAGACACAAAGGCACCTCCGCCCGGCGGATGGTTCAGCGTCTGCAGACCGAGCGGATAATAGACCTGACGATGGATTCGATGAACAGGAAGGCCGGGGAAAAATTCGTCCCACTTACTGAGGCGTGAATAAAACACGGCCGCATCAGTAATCTGCATCGCCTGCCAGTGATCAGGGGACGCCATCGGAGTTCGGTCGGCAATGCCCAACACAAGCCGCGGGCGATATCGCCGGAAGACAGTGGCAAGAGCCACCCGGTTCTCGAATGTGTCGAAGAGGCGTCGATTGGGAAGCGTCAGGATCTCACGCACCTGAATCCCCAGGATCGCTGCCGCTTCCTTTGCTTCCTGCAGACGCACTTCCGGGCCGGGGCTTAACGGCGTCGGTTCGCCATCGGTCAGATCAACGATCCCAACGCGAAATCCCTGCTGCACCATCCGGGCCAGAGTGCCACCGCAGCCGATTTCCACATCATCGGGATGGGCACCGACAGCGATCACATCAAGTGCTTCCGGAAATTCTGTTGAGCTGGACGACATTTTCCGTAATCCTCAGTTGGCCACTGTCATCCGAACGCCCGAGTCCTGCCGGTGAATGATTCGACCCGTGCCCACTCCACCGGTTATCGGATTGCGGTTGCTGGATCCCATTTTGCGACACTCGGGTCATTGGGCACGACGAACAATTCGACGCGACGATTTCTCTGGCGAGCGGTGTCTGCCTGCGAAGCTTCCAAAGGCTGGAATTCACTATAGCCCATCGAAGCAATCCGTGTCGGTTCCACGCCCTGCTTCAGCAACTCAAGGATGACGGCGTCGGACCGATCAGTAGAAAGGTGCCAGTTGGTTGGATGCTTGATGGCGGTCTCAGCCCGCACAATATTCTGATCGTCCGTGTGACCCACGACCAGAATTCTCAAACCGTTCGCCGATCCCGATTTCACCGCCGAAGCAAATTCCCGAATCGTCGGCGTGGCTTCCGGGCGAATGGCATCACTGCCCAGATCAAACAGGACGTCGCTCCGGAACTTGCTCAGCCCTGTGGCGGGATCGTATTCAAATCCTTCGGCAGCCAGAGCCGAATTGAAGCCGCTGCCGTCAGACTGCGAATCCGTCATGGCTTTCGCAAAACGATTGGTCATATCGTTGCGTTCAGCCGTCAGATTGTTGATCCGCTCGTTCGCAGTGGCCAGACTGGACTGCGTCTCGCCCAATTGGGACGTCAACGACTGACGTTCAGAATCAAGACCCTGAATCAGCATTGTGTTTTGGGCATCCGCGGCCTGCAGTCGCTGGTTCTCAGCAAACAAGTCTCGGGCGTGTGTCTGTGCCTTGACCAGATGCTCCTTGTGCCGGCCATGTCGGCATCCGCTGATTGTCAGCGCGGCAAGCGAAAGTAAGGGCAGCAGCAAGCGAATTGATGGACGTGTCATATTCAGATCATCCCTGACAAAGAAGTTCTCTGACCCAATGCGGCCGCTCAATCCGGGAGCGATCTGCACAACGAATCGCATGCCTCCAGAAGACACACGGCCCTGATCAGTAAACTGCGACTGCCGATCCCTCGGGTTGCTTTGGGGCAACACACAAAGAAATCGGGCAGGCTTCCTTCAAAAGAGTAGCGACGGACGAATCGACTGGTGAAGGGGCCTTTGAGTCTTTTTGGATCGATTTTAATGACAACTTTCCGATGCCCGTTTTTCGTTCGGATTCTGATGCAGTTCCTGCCGGATTCCATGCCCGCATTGGCAGGATTTGCGATCAGGTTTAGTAATCCACCGGCAGATTCTGCCGGTCGCGTGCCACGGGGACCGGGCAACGCAGTTAAGGAATTTTGTAGCCGGATTCGTGAAAATTCGGGCATTCGTCATGAGGCTATCCCGAAGTCTCACGACTTCGTCTACGAAAAACTGCCTGTTTTCTCGACGAAAATTCCTCGACGGCGTTGGGGACCGGGGCGGCCGGCACTGTCCTGCCAGCCAGAATGCGAGAAAGCATGGCCTGAGTTGGTGGACAACGTGCAGAGCCTTCCGACGAGAATGACGGCATCTCTTGTCCGTCTGGAGCGATTGTTCCGCACCGTTGAATTCGCTCACGCAAGTATCGGTTATTTGAGCCCGAACTTTCGGTGAAATCTATGTCCCCTCGTACATACTTCTGCAGACCTGCTTACCTTTTTACAGGCCGTTTTCCGGTTTTCTGTTGATTCTTATCCTCAACTTTTCCTGATTCTCGATTTTCCACGAGCTTCGTATGCCATCCCCTAAAATACCTGCTTGCAGAAAGGAATCGCCGCCCGCATTCCAGGGACTTAACCAGTTGCGTTTTCTGGCGGCAGTTCTGGTGTTTTCACAACACGCACTGAGCAGCAGTCATGCGGATGACTGGATCGACATCGCGGGATTCAGAATTGGACGGATCGGTACAGCCATCTTCTTTCTGCTGAGCGGTTTTCTGGCCGCAACGACAACTCGCAAGCCGCTCACCTGGCTGAGGGATCGACTTGTCATTCTGTTTCCTCCGTACTGGCTGGTGACGATTGCTGGATTTATGATGGCGGCTGTGACCGCGACCAAGAGCTTCGATGGCTGGCAGGTTCTGTCACAACTTGCAGGGACCGGTTATTTCACACATGGCGATCATATCGTCAATATCGCCACCTGGTTCATCTCGCCACTGCTGCTGCTGTACGCCGCAGTGACGACGATTCGACTAACCTCCGTCCGTATTGTGGCTCCTCTGATGATCGTCGGGCTGCTCGCAGTGACTCTTGCAGATCCGCCCGATGGAGCCACAATTCATTGTCACGCGGTGACGTTCTTCCTGGCTTTTGCAGCAGCCTCGGCTGGCTCTCGGTTTCGAACCTGCGCCGTGGCTGCTATGGCCGCGAGTTTATTGCTGCTCACGGCCTTCCAGCCGGAGTTCCGCTATGGTGCGTTGGCCAGCCTGCTGCTGCTGCCCGCGCTGAAGGTTCAGCGAACGGTCCGATTCTGCAATCTGTTTTCCGGGATTGCTTATGAATGGTTTCTGGTTCACGGCCTGTGCCTGGCGATCGTGTCCCACTTGACTGAGTCACCCGTTTTAATTCTCGCCGTGGGAGCTGTGCTGTCTGTCGTCTCGGCCATCTGCCTGAAGTCTGTCGCGCGTCGGACTTTTGTCCTGGGCCGCCGACCACTGAAGCAAGCCGTCATCAATGAAGCCGCTACGCCTGGGTGCAGAATCGCTTACTACGGTGCTGCGAGCGACGGCGGTGCCGAAAACCGCTACCGACCAGCCGATCCCGCGATCGCTCACGGAAATTTCGCGATGTCAGAAACGCTCCCGACCCGGCAGGTCGTTGAACTGTCCTCGTAGTGGCTTGTCGACCTCTAATAAGGTGCGAAACGCGCAACTTCAACACTGACGCGTCGGGTTGTGAAAACGATTAAACGCGCCCGCGCCCAGTTCTCTCACTTCAACCGTTCTTCCAGCCACTGATACGCTTCTTCACGAACATCATCCGGAAAATCATGACCGCATTCCGGATACCGTGCGGTGATGATGCCACCTGCCGCAGCGTAGATTTCCTGAGCCTTTGTCGCTTCGGCGACAACCTTGCGAACACCGCTGTTCTCAAAGTTATTGTCGGAGATCGGAGCGTTGACAAAGATTGACCGCGGCGCGATGGCCGCAAGCACTTCGTGAAAATCGAATGGTACGCGGTCCGGGCTGTTTCCATACAGGTCTCGAATGCGAGGCATGTATCGGTCACTCGTCCAGCCAGCCAGGTTGCCATTGTAGTAATCGTGAAACGCCGTAAAGCCACAGCTTGTCACAGCCGCCTTGATGCGGACGTCAAACGCTGCTGTAAAGAGGGTATTGTGACCGCCCAATGAATGGCCAATACATCCGATGCGTTCGGGATCAACTTCCGGAAGTGTTTCCAGCAGATCAATCGCTCGCACATTGTTCCAGATCGCCTTCATCGATCCGCTAACGTAGTGGGCTCCCTGGGTCTTAAAGTCGTAGCGATAATCGCCAAAGGAAGGATAGTCGGGCACAACGCAAACGAAACCTCTTTTCGCCAGCTCGTGTGCGTAGTACAAATTTTCAAGGCCACCCAGTCCGACAGGTTCGCCTTTGCCGTTGTTATTCGTCTGATGCAGGCACAGCATCGCTGAGCCTTTTCCCGTGCGTCCGTTCGGGATCAGCAACCACGCCGGCACACGATCATTTGCTTCAGGCGCAAACGAGATTCTTTTGCGGATGTATCCATCAGCCGCCTCTTCAGAAATCACTTCCACATCGAGCGGAACTCGCTGATCCGATGAAGGAAGTGGACCCATCGCGAGACTCATGCCTTCCAGAATATGCTGCCGCCGCTGACCCATCTCCAACGGCGTTGTGACGGGCTGCATCGTGCCGTCTTCCCGGCGAACAACCATCACGTTGGCGTGGTCATAGTCGTTGGCAGTGAGCGGCTTCGGTGCCGCCTTGTCGGGCATTGTCTGGCTGTCGTCTGCTGCGAGGTTTTCGAGCAGATACGGGCCGCTGCAGCCGGGGCAGACAAGAGCCGGAACTCCGTCTGCAGACAGACTGCTCGTTGAGAACAGAGCACTCAGAAGGAACAGGACGCTCAGAAGCCCCGGCAAATAACAGCTGCACCGCATGAGTCACCTCCAACAGAGAAGAGTATGAGGCGAGCGTAGTACTTTCGGATTTGTTTACAAGCGACGCGGCCCCTGCTGTTCACCAGCAATCAGATTCTAAGCCAGCCGCGGGAGTGTTGGTCGTGGAAGACTTTGAGTGATTGTTCCACAGCGACGAGCAATGGTGTGTGGGGCGTTGCTGGAAAGTTTTCCAGGAAAGATGAGTATTCAAGATCGCAGATGAAAGGGACTTCGTTCGTCCCGACTGTGATTGCGAACTGCTGCTGCAGCCCCAGTTTCTCGACGGCGACTTTCAGAGTCGCGATGAAGTGTGGCGTGTCGATCGTATGACTGGGAAGTGTGAAAACTCCGTATCCGGTGAACGGCGAGATGGCCGCGTTACCGAAGGCAGCACCAACATCCGGTGCGTAAAGATAATCCTGAGAATTGCGAAACGGAATCTGGTACGAGCGCCCGCAGACCACGTGCTTCATCGCCGTGGTGGGTGCGGCTGTTAAACCGGCGTCGCGGCCCGGACCAAAGAGCACTCCGGGACGAAGGCTGACGGTGGGAATCCCGGTTTCAAAACTGAATAAACGCGAAACATGTTCGCTGGCCAGTTTCCAGACTCCGTACACATTCACCGGAGCGGGCTCGGCCAGCATCGGAACTTTTTGTTCCGGGTAAGAACTTCGAGCCCCATACACTGCGACGGAACTTGCGAAGACGAAGCGTTGCAAATTCGGCCGACAGGCCTTGATAGCTTCCAGCAGATTCTGAGTCCCGGTGAGATTGATCTGCAGGCCCATGTCGCGGTTCGCGTTGCAGTCCGGTGTTTGCAGTGCGGCGAGGTGAATGACGTGCGTGATATCGTAAAGTGTTAAGACCTCTTCAAGCTGCCGCTGATCTCTGACATCCAGCACCGTGTACTTCAAACGGCTGACATCATCCTGATGAAACAATCGCTCGGTCCGCTGCGGACTCACTTCCCGACTGCCAACAACCACTGTCGCTGGTGTTTGTGACAGGAGCCATTTGACTGTCTGAGCGCCAATGCATCCATAACCGCCGGTGACCAGAATTCGCTTGGGGTGCTTCAAGGGAAATGTGTCCTGAATGAGCCTGAAGGTGAAGGCTTACGCGTTGAACATGCGGAGCACTCACATCCGGCTGCTATGCATCGCGGCAAATGATCTGCTGCCACGCATGATAACCAGGACCGTACACGAGTAGAACAGACTGCGGACTCACGGTCGGTTGGGTAATACTCGACGGCACGTTGATTGCAATGCAAATGAAGGAACTCATCTCCTGGCTGGCGAAACGCCCGGCCTGTTGTTCTTTTCCCAAAGAATTGCCCACCAAACGGATTGTCTCGATTTTCTGAAGCCCAGCCGTGAACGAATTGGATGCAGTTCGCTCGATCGGTCGGATCTTCATGGACCAGACTGCGCGATTCAAGACCAGCAGTCTCAAGCCGGGAATCGGAAAGTTCGGACATCAAGAACTGAACCGGATCACGCCCTTAGAAAGGGAAACTCAAATGAAGTGGACTCAGCTTGTACTCTCGGTCGCATTCCCTGGAATCGTCGCCACGCTTGCTGCGGGCACGATGTATTTGTCCGTTCGCGCGGCGCAGCAGGATGTTGAGTTCAATCCGCCGACCCCTCCATTGCCGGAAACGGCGCCAGTGGCAACGCCCGCATTGTCGGCCGATCAGATACGAGCCGATCGAAGTCACGCGGTTGTTCTTGATCAGTCCAGCGGTTTCGTGGGTCATCTGATCTCGTTGGACACCGACCAGTCAGGATTGGCGAAAGAATATACGGTTCGCCTGCTGCAGAATGGCCTGATCGCTGCGGAGACGATTTCAAATGCCGAGGGAACATTTTCTTTTTCGTCGCTCAAATCCGGCCCCGCAGGATTGCTGGCCTTCAATGAGAACGGTTTTATGATGTTTGGTCTGCGGCTGATTGAGAATGACGGCCGAAAGTCTTCGGATGCAGAAACCGACGCACCACTGGAACTTGAATCCGCCCCGGTCGCGATCTCCGATGTCAGTCTCACGAGGCAGCTCATTGCGGCCGGACTGGCTGGCGCAGAGCTGCGCTTCACGGGCGACCTTACGGCGGACGATCAATTGTTTCATTACGGGACCGGCAGACCGGCGACAAGCCTGAAAAGCCACCGTGTGCAACTGTCAGCGGATGGAACTTTGACAGGCACCGTCGCATGCATAGACCCACGAACCGGGCGACATCGCGAGGTGCTGGATATGACGATTCACTTTCTGAACCAGGGCCGAGTTGTGACAAAGATACGACCAGACAACAGTGGAGCCTTCAGGGTCTCGGGGCTGCCTGCGGGTGTCTACGGTGTCGTGGGAACGGGCTTGGATGGCACCTTTGCGATTGGAGTTGAGGTTGTCGACTTGGTTGCACAATCGATTGCGGAGTCAGCGACGTCTTCATCTGAGTACACAACGGTTGCCGTAGAAACTTCACTTGAGCTTGCCGTTGCCGCAGTGACTCCCTCAGACTTCAACGCGGCAAATGCATCCGGGTTGACCAACAGCATTGTCAATCCCACGGACATTCCGTGCTCCTGTGGCGGCTCGTGTGCAGTTCCCTGCGGCGCTCCTTGTTGTGGCGCTGCCGCGGGCGGTGCTTATGGCGGCGGAGGGTTTGGTGGGGGAGGCGGAGGAGCTGGGGGCGGTGCCGGCGGGGCGGGGTTTGGGCTCGGCGCGCTTCTTGGAGGAGCCATCGGCGGAGGGATTGGCTTTCTTGTGGGCGATGGCGATGGCAGCGGTGGAGGCGGCAATACTCCTGCGAGCCCCGGGCAATAATTCGGGCGCATCAAGGAATCTCGGTCTGGCACAAACGGGCCACATCGTGTCTCTCCGAGGCGAGATTTTCTGTCCGACCTGGAGCAGGCGGGCACATTGAACTTACTTCGGCGGCGGCGAGGCGTCCCCGAGGCGAGTTTCTTTTTCCTGTTCCCATCGCTGCACGATGGGAAACATCCAGCGAGCCCACAGAAAATACTGAGCCACAAAAGTCAGCAACAACGCCAAACCTCCGACCACCATCAGCAGCACGCCAGGAATAACCACGGCGGTCATTGCGATGAGACCGGCGACCAGAAAGAAACCGGCCATCAGTGCGATGGCGACGGTTGGCGGCTGTGAGGGGCTTTGCTTCTTCATGAGATTGCTCCTGATTCAATAAGCTCCTGAAGCACCGAATAACGAAAATCCATGCCCTCTTCGAGCGACTCCAGAATCCGAGCTTCGGTCAGCAGAAAGCCCAGCATTCCACCAGGCGGTTCAAAGTCAATTTCGTCAATCAAACGACAATGCCCGGTCCCGGCGATTTCGATTCTCTGAGAATGCCGCCACGCTCGCAATGGGCCTTCAATTTGTGATTCGACAATCATGTCGTCGGCCACAATCAGATATTCGTGCGTCGCTCGCTGCTTGAAACCATAAGCTGTAATCCGAAACTCAATCCTCTGGCCAATCGTCACTTCCGGTGGGGCCGAAAGGACTTCCAGCTCAAGCTCCGGATTGCTGATCTGCGGCAAATTGACCGGGCGGCCCAGAAACAACCGCAACGCCGGGGGAGTACACGTCAGAATCGTAGACGTTGACTTAAAACTGGCCATGAGTCCGTTTATTCCCATTCGATCGTAGCAGGAGGTTTTGAACTGATATCGTAGACCACTCGATTAATTCCACGAACGGAATTGATGATGCGTGTGGAAATCCGAGCAAGAACTTCGTGCGGAAACTGGTACCAGTCGGCCGTCATAAAGTCTTCCGACTGGACGGCTCGCACGGCCGCCACGTTTTCATAAGTGCGATCGTCACCCATCACACCAACCGACTGAACGGGCAGCAGCACGACAAAAGCCTGCTGAATGTCACGGTACAAGCCGGCCAGATGCAGTTCGTCAATCAGAATGGCGTCGGCTTCGCGAATAATGCGAAGGCGCTCTTCGGTCACCTCACCCAGACATCGCACTGCAAGACCCGGACCAGGAAACGGATGACGCCAGACCATTGCTTCAGGCAGACCCAATTCCACGCCCATCCGACGAACTTCGTCTTTGAACAGATCCCGCAGCGGTTCGATCAGCTCAAACCCAAGCTCTGCCGGAAGACCGCCCACATTGTGGTGCGACTTGATCGTCGCCGCCGGACCGTCAGGATTGGCGCCCGATTCAATCACATCGGGATACAGCGTTCCCTGAGCCAGATACTTCGCATTGGGAATCGACCTGGCTTCATCACGAAAGACATCGATAAAGACCTTACCGATGATCTTACGCTTGCGCTGCGGATCGGACACACCGGCAAGTTCTCCGAGAAATCTGGCCGACGCGTCGACAACATGCAGATCCGTCTTGAAGTGATCCGAAAAGTGTTCTTGAACCTGTCGGCGTTCGTCTTTTCGCAGCAGACCATTGTCGACAAAAATGCAGGACAGCTGATCGCCAATCGCTTCGCTGATCAATGCGGCGACAACCGACGAATCGACTCCGCCCGACAGACCACAGATGACTCGATCCGTGCCGACTCGCGTCCGGATCAGATCTTTTTGCTGTTCAATCAGGGACGTGATTCGCCAGGTGCCCTGACATCCGCAAATGTTGCGAACAAAGTTGCCCAGCAGCTGGCCGCCGAATTCCGTATGAGTCACTTCCGGGTGAAACTGCAGTCCGAAAATTTGCCGAGTCTTATGACGCACGGCTGCGTTTGGACACGTCGATGTGGACGCAATCGGTTCAAAGTCGCCAGCCAGACTTTCGACCTGATCGCCATGGCTCATCCATGCCGTGAAAGTTTCCGGGATGCCTTCGAACAAAGCATTTCCAAGGGCCTGGGAATCTTTCTGCGAACAGGGCGCCCGTCCAAACTCACGCGCGTGCGCCGGAAGAATTCGCCCGCCCAGTGTGTAGCAGGTGATCTGCATTCCGTAGCAGATGCCAAGGATCGGAATACCGAGATTAAAAATCTCCGGATCGATTTTCGGAGCCCCTTCGCCATAAACGCTGGCCGGGCCGCCGGATAAAATCAAACCTTTGGGATTAAGCGATTTAATGCGTTCGGCAGTCAGATCATGTCGAACAAGCTGGCAGAACACGTTCTGGTCGCGAACTCGGCGAGTGATCAATTGAGCCGTCTGGCTCCCGAAGTCCATCACCAGCACCAGTTCGTCCTGTGCGGCGGCTGCAGATTTGGAAGGTGATTGAAGTGAGGCAGTAGCAGAACCAGCCATGGGGAATCGACAGTCTCAGCAAGAACGGCCCAAGGGACTGCCGATCTGCGGAATCGTGGCCCGCGACAGTGCAAACCCGGATTGTGCCTGGTTACAGTGCCTCGTCCCGATCCACGTCCGGCCGGGCCGAGGGAAAGCGAAACAGCTTAGCATTCAGCGTTCGACCGGAACAGCTTGGCGGTTGGTAAATCGTAAATGCTTGTCGTTTAAACCTCCCTCCTCTCACTTCGTCACCCGCCTCCGATATTTTGCATGTACCTTTTTCGACTAGCCGATCGAGTTTCACGTGGTCTCCGGGAGATCGCGCCGGATCGTCTTGCCCGGCATCGGGATTTTCTCATCAGCCAGCAGACCGAGACTGGCGGTTTCCGTGGTCGTGAGGGTGACGCGGATCTGTATTACACGGGATTTGCCGTAAGAGCCCTGGCTGTCAGCGGCGGACTGGACACCGTCTGCCGGGATCGCGTAGCCGCATGGCTTTTCAGCATCGATCCTCTGACACTGGGAGTCATCGACCTGCTGAGTTGGCTCTACAGCGCGCTTGTCGTGCAGGCCGCAGGAGGTCTCGATCTGCTGCAGAATGCACCGCCGGATTTCGCCGACCGGATTTCCGCGTCGATGGAAAAGTATCGAACATCAGACGGTGGTTACGCAAAGTCGTCCGAAGGGGCCATGGGCAGCACCTATCAATCGTTTCTGGTTGCTCTGGCTTATGAACTCTTAGGCCGCCGAATGCCTCGCCGAAACGCGATGGTTCAATTTCTTTACGACCGCCAGCGCAACGACGGCGGGTTCGTGGAGATTTCACCCATGAAACGCAGCGGAACCAATCCTACAGCCGCGGCCGTCGCGCTGCTGAATCAACTGAACGGAATGGAAGACGATATCGCCGAAGATGTGATTGGATTTCTCACCGATGTTGTCAGTGCCGAGGGCGGCTTTCAGGCCAACACGCGAATTCCGTTCGCCGATGGATTGTCTACCTTCACCGGCCTGCTGACAGCTCAGGATTTGAAACGTCGGGATTTGATTTCGCCTGACAAAATCCTGCACTGGGTCCACTCGTCACTGGAACTTCCAGAAGGCGGCTTTCGCGGCGCAAGCTGGGATCAGCAGGCCGATGTCGAATACTCGTTTTATGGGCTCGGAATTCTCGGACTGCTGCATGCGTCGCGTGAATAGCCTCCGGCCTTTTCACTTGCTGCGAGCCCCCGCTTGATTGTTTTGAGGCTGCGCTAATCGCAGTTGCAGGGGCTTCATGGATCGAAAAGTCAGGGACTAATCATAACCCGACGCGTCAGCGAGGGATTTTTGGCACGTCGGGCGAAACGCAAAACACAATCCCTCGCTGACGTGTCGGGTTGGGATAACGCAGAAACACAATCCCTCACTGACGTGTTGGGTTGTGATTGTGGGAAACGCGCAAGTTCAAAAAAATTCCACTTGGCTGACGTTTTTACGGGGCTGGTCTCTCGGCAGCCTTTGCTGCATAATCCAGCGTGACGATCCGACTATCAAAGCTGATCTGCAGCTTGCGGGCGACCGAGTCGATGTGCATCCACAGGCTGTTCAGCGTCGTGCCAACGTCCTCGTCACGATAAATTTCTTCTCCAGTGCGCACATCCAAAATGACGGCGCCATAGTGCGTCCTGCGAATCGGGCTGCGAGGCAACGTCTGACCTCCGCGAGTCAACAACAGCAGCACGGGGACGTTGGGCAACTGCACAGACCGCTCCGGGATCGCCAGTCGGATGTGACGGTTATCGAGCGGTTGGTCCCACGCCAGTTGCATCGTGTCTTCACGGACTGAATAAATGCGTCCCGTCACATGCATCGCATCAATGATCGGATCAAACTCCTCTGAATCTGCAGCAACGGCTTCAGGCAGAACAATGTAGTGCCCGCTTGATTGTCGCAAAATCAGCTGGCGTGGGTTTGTGGCTTTCATCACGGTCAGATCCGTCAGAACCTTTCCGGTGTCCGTCTGCACCAGCTTCAGTTGTTCGCCCTCACTCAGCACAGCGACAACGTCTTCAGCCACATTGGAGAATATCGTCTCCTGAGGCAGCTCGATGGACCAGGTAACCGCGTCGGTCAACAGATCGCGGCTTTCCAAAATCGCCTTTCCCCGTGTCAGGCGGAACAGGACGCATGATTGTCCCTGCAGCACGATTCGCCAAACAATGTCCACACCCTCTTCGACCTCGATATCCTGAACGGACGAGCCGACATTGGCGTTGGCGTCGCCCCACCATTCAGGAATCGGCGAAACCGCGCGAACAGACCCGTCAACCAGACTGCGAACTTCAATCTGGCTGGCTCCTTCGGAAACAATCAGCAACTTGTCGCCGCTGCACAGCAACACGGCATCGCGCGGCACTCCATCCGTCTGCCAGATTCTCGCACCCGTCAGCGGCTCCAGCACAATCAAACGTCGGCCGGAAATAATTGGTACCCCAAACGGAGTCACCGGACCTGCCGGAAAATAGCCAGCCGGTTGAGGAAAGTACTGAGGCACTCGATCGGAAGGCGGAACGTATTCACGAAACTGATTGGCTTCTGTATCGGGCGCCAGCCGTTCAATATTCTTCCGCCAAAGTTCCAGCGGTTCTCCTTCTTTATTAAGACGCGTTGGATCGATCGCAAACAGAGTTCCGGAAACATTCAGCGTCAGCAGATGGCCGTACGCCATCACATAGGAATCAGCCGCAAAGCCGTAACGCGAATCATCAGCCACATCGTACGGCTGCATTTTCCAGCGCAGCACGCCGTCCGCATCATACGCATGCAGCTCGCCCGCCGGCCGAACACGAACGAACGACCAGCCTCGATAAATGCCGGGCGTTCCATAAAGCGGGATGAACTTATCAGGAATTCCGTCCGGGGCCTTAAAAGGATCCAGCATTGTACGTTCGGCCGACTCTTCTTTCACCGGCATCCCAGGCCAGATCGATGGCACCGGAGTTACAGTCTCCGGATTGGCGGCCTTCCAGCCAGTCGTATGAGCCTCCCGAGCAGCCTCATTCGGCATCTGGAACCGCTGCGTTGCTGCGGCCGCAGCCAATTGCGACACGCCTTGCAGCCAGGCGTCGATTGCCGTGCGGTCTTTCAACTGATTCCATGAATCCAGCAGAGCATTGGCCGCAGCCGCCGCATTGCTGGACGACGACTGGCTGATCTCCAGACGAGCGAACTCCTGCATCAGCCATCTCCAATCACCTCGGTCGGCAATCGGAGTCTGCTGATTCGAATGTTCAAGCAGTGCCAACGCCAGCTCTGGCAGCCCCGCACTGAAAATTCCGGAAACGTAGCCCGAGCGAGATTCGTCATCGGGCAGCTTCTGGAATACTTCCAACACAGCGGCCTTCAGATTGTCCTGAATCTCAAGCTGCTCTGCCGACGATCTGGCCTTGATCGCTTCACGAATCCCGGCAGTCAGAATTGTGCCTTTGCTTCTAACCATGAATCCGGAATTGACGATCTGGCGACGAGCTGCCGGAAGTTCGCTAAGCAACTGCCGAATATTGGCGGTCAGCAGTTCCGCCGAAGTTGCGGTGTCCGACGCCATGCCTTTTGCAATCAGCTCTGAAAGTTCGCCCTGATATCGTCCCGAACGGCCTCGCATCTGACGCGGCAGCACGGCCGCATCCGGCAGATTCATCCCGAACAAAGAATGCAGTAAAGGAGCGATCGAAATATCGCGGCTCGACAATTCAATCAGTTCTCGCAACCGTGGGACGGAGGCCTGGTGGGCGGCAAAATCTGCCCGAAGCCCTTCCAGGAGCAATTCGATCAGCATCTCGCGAGCGACCAGATTCTTCGGCGATTTGACCACTTCCTGATCGAGAATCTGCTGCGCCTCCGCAGTGTTGCGATTCAAAAGAAGCTCCGTCGCACGCACCACAGGCGTCGGGGGCTCGGTCGTCACTTTCGCCGCGGAGAACGTAACGTTGAGAAGATTCTGAGACAGCAGCCCGTGCTCCGTCATCAACAGATTGCCCGGGATTTTGTCGAGTTCGTCAGATTGGCCGACAAGCCTTTGTCCGTTCTCCAGATTGAGTGTCACAATCGACGGAGCGTTGGTGGGAATCTGAATGACTTTGCCATCCGACGTAGATGTTCCACAGACAATGCCGTCGCGCAACTCTGTCGACCAGAGCGGGCTTCCATCAGAGAGCTTCAACGCAGCGACTCGCTGATTGCCGACCAGGACGACGCGATCAGAAGTCACTGTCCCGACGGCATGGAAGGCGTTGCGAGGAACCGCCCAGAGCTTCAGTCCGGTCTGCAGGTCCAGACAATACAGCTGGTCTGAATCTCGCGGCGTGACAAGCACTTTTCCGTCTGCAATGCGAGGCAGTGAATCGATCCAGCGGGAGTCCAGATCCACGCTTCGAGTGTCCATAGCATCGCGACCACCAAACAGCACGATGTTATCGCCGCCGATTTCCTGCTGCTTTGTGTTGCCGGCATAACGAAAAATCCAGCGCAACGAACGGTCTTCCGCTGAGACCGCCACTATGCGTCGGTCGCAGGTGGGACAAATCAGCAGACCCTGAGCAAACGATGGCACCAGGCCCGCATGTTTTCGTACAGGATGCTGAGGCAGCTTGTATTCGGGGACCGTCAGAATTTGAGAACTGACGACTCGCGGATTGCCGGCCATCTGAGCGTCCGAAATGATCAGACCTGGATCCACTTCAGCATCGGCAGTAATTCCCGCCGTGGGCTCCGCAATCTGAACCAGAAACAGACCTTCACCGCTCTCTGCCAGCACATACGTTCGCTGGCCAAGCACCAATGGCGCACCCAGAAAATAAAATCCAGCCAGCAGGTTTCCGCGTCCGGCCGGAAGAGCGGCATTCTGCGTCTGACCGCCCACTTCCCACTTAAACAGTCCGGTATTAACGTCGTAGGCTCGAATATAGTTTGATGGGATCGTCAGGTTTCCGTCGACACTCACGACCATCCCAAAATCGTCGCTCCACACAGCATTGGACGATTCATCCACCACAAACAAGGTGTCACCGTTGACGGCCATTTGCGAGGCGGTGTTGGTCCGCAGCATCTGATAAAGCAACTGAGCCCTTGGGTCCAGATAGACACGGCTGAACCCATCATTCGGACGGACATTTTCACCACGGGGCTCCGCAGTGCGTTCGTCAATGATGACCTTCAAACGGCTGTCCGGGCGAGTCACCTCCCACTGCAATTCACCGGACTTCAGATTGACCGACCGAATTCCAAATGGTGTTCGAATGATGGCGTTTTCGCCCACGATCAATGGATGCGCCGCGGGCACAATGGTGCTGTTGCGAGCCAGCAGACGCTGAGCTTCTCGTTCGATCGGATCAGGGAACTCGGCGAGAAACGGATTGTATTGTTCCGAATACAAAATATCCTGAACCTCAAACAAAGACGACTTCCAGAGCGTTGCAAAACTGGATGGCCCCAGAGGCTGCGTGGCGACGCGGCGGTAACTGCCTCCCGGCTGCAGCCAACCGCCCAGTTTTTTCTTCTCGGTGCGTGTCTGACGTGTGAGCCATGCAGTGGTCTCCGCAGGCGATTTCGGCAACGGCACGTCCTGATTGCCAAGGCGAATGGATGTGAGCCCCTTATCAGTCTGCAGACGATTGATCACATCCGCCGCGTCGGAATGCAGGCCGGCGAGCGCATAACACAAGGCCATCTGCACGACGACGGACGGCTCGGGTTCATTATTCATTCTCTGCAGTCGCCCCAGCAACAAGGCGGCTTCCAGAAAATCATTGCGGTCCATCGAACGCTTTGCCAGCAGCAGCAGGCCTTCACGTGCTGCCGGGCAAAATGCAAATCGCGTGGTCCGCTGCCGAACTTCGTCGAAGTCTCCCGCCGTCAGGGCCTGAGTAATCTGTGCGGCGGCAAGTTCCGAAAACTGCCGCGCGAACTCTGCCCGAAAATCGCCCGGTGAACGATAGAACAAATCTTCCAGACGCGCCTTGCCGCCAGCCAGAAGTTCAGTTTCCCCCGACGCCAGTTGTCGAACATCCGCCCCGGTCGCAACCATCAGCGGGTCTTCATCTTCACACGCCATTTTCCAGGCCCGGTCGAATCGTTCAGCCGCTTCCAGCCATTTTTCAGACTGCAGTGAGACTTCCGTTTCCCGAATCAGTTGCTGCAGTCCTCGCTGTTCCACTTCGTCCAGCGGTAGGGTGGCCAGAGCGTGACCGCCGAGACTGACTGCCACCGTCAGCCATCCCGTAAGAACTGGCAGCAGGATGTGTTTGCAAAGTTTGCCACGATTCGCCATGAGACATTCCAGTGTCAACAGCCGAGGGTGAGCACGCACAATTGCATGCGCCAGCGTTCTGAGTATAGCGAACGCCCCGTGTGCAGTCTTCCGTGAACTCCTTCAAAGAAAAACCCCGCAGCTGGTCGGCTGGATTTAATCGAGGCCCCACAGGGCATCGGCGATCCAGTCAAGGTCTTCGATCTGGACCTGAGCGGCTTCTTTGCCCCGACCGGCGCCGGCGGAATTGAGCGCATTCAGAACCAGCAGGCGAAGAACGCTGGCAAGGGGGCTGCGCGGCCCCTGCTTCAAGGCTCGCTGAACAAGCCGATGTTCTCTGTTCAAAATGACTTCATTCTGCCCGGTCGGCGCCTGACGAAAATGAGCGTCGATCATGCGTTGAAAGCCCTTCGGGATGTCACCATCTTTCCGCAGTTCTTCAAAGGTCTGAGCCAGCTCATATCGCTCATTCAAAAACGCAACCACCGGCAGGCCCGGTTGAAATGAGGCGATCATCACGCGAGCCTGAGTCGATCGCAGAAAATCGCTCCAGGCCGGAGCCGCTTCCTCAAGATTGCCCATGCCCATCACCGAATTTGCGAAGTTCGCCGAGGAAGGAGTCGCCGGACGTAGCTCCACATGATCGGTCATATTGTCGGCAATCATCGCCGCCAGCAAACTCTCCTCGAAACTGCGAAACACATGCACGCACGGAGTTCTGTTCGACGCGAACACATCGTCCAGGTAACGCTCCTGCCGTCGATCCGCGTTGTACCAGATCACAAAATCCGCTTCGGCTTCATGCAGAGCATCCGCAGCGCTCAGATTTAGAATCTCGCTGAACAGCAGCGAACCCCGGGACGTCTTGAAGCGATACACCTTCGCCAGCAAAGTTCGCAGTCGATGCTCAGCCAAAGCGGCACCGGCAAGCACATAACGATGCCAGTTAACAATCGCTTCCAGCCGACCCGGCTCTTCGTCCGCCATCTTTTCCAGATGCGAAAACAGAAAGTCATCCAGTGAAGTTCGAACCAGCTGGAATCGATCGTCGCGAACCAGATCTTCTCGACTGGCCGTCGGCGAGCAGTCTTCAAGCTCCAGCACACCGCGCAGAAAACTGGCCCACGGAGGAATCAGATCCCGAACTCGCCGGGAAATTACCATCCGTCTGACTGTCACCGCAACAGTGGCTTCATCCGCAAAGCCTGGCGTCCGCTGCGGAGAAATGTACAACGCACCGGCGATAGACACCGGCTGCTCCAGTCGAATCGGAATCACATCCAACGGGGACTCATTGAAGTAATTGGCCAGCTCCAGCTCAATCGCTTCCAAATCGGGCGTCGGTTCAAACCACGCGACGTTAATTACGTTCACGCGTGCCGCGCTGCCATTGAGATGAATCGGGATGTTCAGAAAATCGGCATACTGGCGAATTGCGGTCTCAAGCTGTTCCGTGGCTTCAGCCATGATGCGAAACTGGGGCTTGAGGTACAGGCAAACTGAAGTCCCCACGGCAGCCCGGTCGCTCGACGAAAGCTGAATGCTGGTCCCGGGGCCGGCCTCCCAGCGAATCGCTTCGTCACTGTCTTCGCGACGACTTTCCACAACCAGACGATCGGCCAGCATAAAGGCGCTGAAGAGACCAATCCCAAACTGGCCGATCAGATGATCGCCATCCCCGGTGACATGTTCCCGCTGCTCATCACTGCCGCGCCCTTTCAGCAGGCCAGTGATGCCAATCCCCAGCGTCCCCAGAAACTGCTCGGCATCATCGGCACTCAGACCAATCCCGTCATCGACGAAGGTTAAAGTCCCCGCCACGGAATCCTGGTGAATGTCAATTCGGCCGCGAAAAGACAAATCACGACTTCGCCGACGCATAATGGCGTCGTGAGCGTTCTGAATAAGCTCACGAATGGGCGTGTCGAGTCGGCTGTAGAGCGACGATCCCATGATCTCGATGACACCGGCGATATCCACTCGAAACGGGATCTGGCGAGTCCACACGCTGCACACCTCAGAAAATCTCTATCAGGTCAGTTTTGACGGAATTTTTTCCTTGCCACGGTCGGCACGGACGCAGAGTTGTACCCGCATGCCACGGCTGCCGCAAACTTGTCTCCATCCTGGAGGGTTTGGATATAGATAACTTTTGTACATTCGTTTGACAATTGCAGCTGAACGCTGTTTAGTGCTGTCTGGAACGTGGTCTCAGGAACCGTCCATAACCAAGAAACGCGCCCTTGTTCAAATTCTCGAGTTCAATACGTTGAATTGATGAATCGCTCACTCAAATTTCCGACGACGACTCGTATCAGCTCGACTGAAGCGGTTCGCCTGTCGTCTGGATTTGTCGACATCGCTGCGGGCAAGCGGGTTTCTCGGCGACTTGGACTGGCGTGCCTTTGCGTGGCTCTGACAAGTGGCCACGCCAATGCCGGCACGAATCCACTGACGATCGATGTCCAGGAGACTCCGGCTGCTGCCCCTGCGACTTCTGTGGCGGCAAAGGATGAGGTAATCGATCTGCTGGCGGGTGACTTCAATTCTACCTGGCAGATCTTCAGTTCCGATGTAACAAAAGAACCGGCCTCCATCTGGAAGCTGCTGCCGGACGCTCCTGAAACCGACCGAGTTCTTGTTTGTTCGGGTAACCCAAAGGGGTTCGTCTTCACTACCGCCGAGTTCACAAATTTTGAGCTGACTCTGGAATGGAAGTACCCGGAGGACCCGAGCGGCAACAGCGGCATTTTGATTTATACGCAAAACGAACCTCGGATCTGGCCAACAGCCATTCAGATTCAACTGCATCAGCCTAAGGCCGGCAGTGTCTTCCCGAGCGGTGACGCGAAGACCGACAATACTCTGGACGCAGCTCCGGATTTGGCGCGGCCCGTGAATGTCTGGAACGAATGCCGAATCACCAGCCGCGATGGACGCATCACCGTTGAGATCAACGGAAAAAGAGCGGGCGAAGTGACTGGTGCCAAGCCAGCGTCGGGAAGAATTGCTCTGCAGAGTGAAGGCTCAGTCGTGCAGTTCCGTCGCGTTCGCGTGAAGAACCTGCTGCCCGAGCCAAAGCCTTCGATCTCGCCTGAACCCGCAGCCGACGCCGACAAACCGGTCCCGGCACTCGAATGCGGCCCGACGTGAGGCAACTCAGTTTGCGGCAGCGTCCACGGGAAGAGAATGAATTTTTCCGACGGATGAATCCACACAGGCGGCTACCACCAGATCTCCTACGACGTTGACGAGCGTTCTGGACATATCCAGCAGCCGGTCAACACCCAGAATAATCGCGATGCCATCTGCAGGAACTTCGACGGATTTCAGCACGACGATGATCAGTGGAATCGAACCGCCCGGAACGCCGGCCGTGCCGACTCCGGCCAGGACCGACATCAGCACGACGGTGAACTGCTGCCCGATTTCCAAATGCACGCCAAAGACCTGAGCCAGAAACAGGACGACGACGCCCTCAAACAGCGCGGTTCCGTTTTGATTGCCCGTGGCACCAACGGTGAGCACAAAATTAGAGGTCTCAGGCCGCAGTTTCAGTTCCTCCTGAGCGACCTTCAGAGATGTCGACAACGTGGCACTCGACGACGATGTGCTGAAGGCCACAAACATGGCATCGGAGATACTGCGGAAGAATTGCAACGGTGAACGTTTTCCAAAGACCTTCAACACTGTCGAGTAAACCACGATCATATGAAGTGCCAGACCGCCCAGCACCACAGCGACAAATGCGGCCAGCGCTTTAAGAATATCGGCTCCCATCTGCGACGTCACAACGAAAACCAGACAGCCGGCCCCCAGTGGAGCCAGTTTCAGAGCCCAGCCGATGACCGTCATGGAGATTTCATACATGCCGCGCAAAGTGCTGGTGAGCACAGCGGTCGCGTCAAGTTTTGTCGTAGCCGCAATGCCGCATAGCAACGAAAAAAACATGACCGCCAGCATGCCGTTGCCTTTGGACGATCCGTCCACCGCGCCAACCATTTCCTGAAGCGGATTTTCCGGAAGCAGATCGACGAGCGTCTGCCCAAGCGATTTTGCGGCATCGGCTTTCATCACGCCTTCTTCGGCCTTGGCAGAGTACTTTTCAGTCAGTGTCGTTCGGACTTCATCTGAGATCGCTCGCCCCGGCTGAACCACATTGACGAGCGTGATCCCGATCAACACCGCGGAGATGGACAGGATGGCCGTGTAAAACAGTGTGACGAGGCCAATTTTTCCAAGCTTTCGAAGGTCGCCCACATCGACCACAGCCAGATACAAAGCCGAAAAGACAAGCGGCAGAACCATCATCTGCATCAGCCGCAGGAAGAGTTTTCCAATGGGTTCTGCGATCGAAACGGCCAGCGGAATAAACTGGCTGTCGGCGCCCTGCATCGCATTGGCCACCAGGCCGGCCACAATGCCGATGATAAGTCCGATCACAATTTGAAAATGTCCGCCGGACGATTTCCTGGCGGGCGAATTTTGCGACACTTCGGACATAAACAAAAACCTTTCCAGACAAGGTCATCAACGCGCATTGCGACGCGGGAATCTAGGCTTTTCCAACCGCCGGCGTTAGTGGACAAAGTGCATTTCACAGCTTTTGCCCGAACCTCACGAATCTGGCCGCGGTTTTCAGTTTTTAGTTTTCAAATCTCAAATCGCAAATCTCAAATCTCAAATAACTGCGCTGGGTTGATTTTGAACTGCAGCATGTTGGCAGACTCGCGTCCGTTGTCGCCGCCTTTGCGCTGCATTGTGATGCGACCAATGCGAAGACTGCCGGAAGATGTGATTTTGATCTCACCTTCTCCATAGAAGCGAATCGCGTCCGACATGGACCGAATGATCCAGCGTGTGCCATTCGTTTCATTGACAGAAGCCGAGTTCGTTATCTCCGAATCTGCGGCCCGCTTCCGCTTTTGATCTGGTGCGTCGGGCTCATGGGTGACCTGCTTCAGGGTCACCATGATCCACCCAGCCGCATGAGGACCATCACCGGCAAACAGATCCGAAACGATTTGGTCTTTGTGACTCGTAAAGAATTCCAAAATGGCGGTCTGAGTGGCCTGGTCGAACTCATCCAGAAACATGCGTTCTGTATTGCGACTAAGTGTGGTCGGCGGAACCTCACCGACGAACTTTTTCAATGCCTCGTGGACATCGGCCGGCATGTTCCATTTTTCTGCGTAGCTTGCCAGCCAGCGTTTATCAATCTGGTTGAAGCCGTTTGAATTGCTGACAAGCTTGATGGAGATCCCTTCGATACGCTCGCCCGTTTTCGTCTGCACGCAAACTTCCACATCCGCTTTTTCGCCATGAGGTTTTGTGGCCACAACAGTGAGGATCTCAGGGAGCTCATACTTCATGGCCTTCAGCCATGCCTGAGCATCGGTGTCCGTCTTCCACTGATTGAACTTGTCACGGATTTCGTCTTCGTTCTGAAATCCGCCCTTCGCTGTTCTTGAACCCCGCTGCACTTCCAATTCCCGTGCGGTATCCGCCTTCTCGCTGGCCGGACGAACTGCCTGGGGAAGACTCGGTGCATAAAGAACCGCTGACATCAGAAACCAAAGAATCAACGTCATGAGAATTCCTGCGTACCGGTTCAGGGTGAAGAGGCGTTGCCAGAGAACGCCTAAAAAAACTGGGACTGGCTCCCGTATCTTGCGAAAAAAAACCTCAAAAAAATAACGCCGGGAGGGTGCCTGTCCCACTTTTGTCAGAGCTTCTAAATCATTTTGGTCGAAGCATCTTCTGCGGGACAGTCAGGTCGACGGATTTTGAATCTGCGTTCCAGGTTATTTTAAGCGGAGTCGTCTGAGGACTGCGATATTCTTTCGGAAACGTAATCGGTGGCCCGATGGATTCCAGAGTAAAGACGTAGTCACCCGGCTCCAGCCATAATGGCCCGGCAGCTCCCATTTGATAAAGGACAAAGGCCCCTCGAGCCCCGTTGTTCCAAAGCCAGTTTGCTGAAAACCGCCGTCAATGGCTTGATTGACAGTCACGTTGATGTCGCTGGTCACGCCGTCAGCGAATGTCAAAGTGCCGGGTGTGCCACCTTTCGTAGGCGCAGGCGATCCGCTGCAACCGATGGTGTACAGCAGGCTCAGCAGTGCGTTAATTAACCTCCAGCGATGACTCATTCCATTTCCTGCAACTGTTCTTACATTCGACGAATGCGTTTTAAATCGAACTCACAGATTGGGCGACAACGTTGCAGCTGCAGAGCCGTCGATTATTCCCAGCCAATGACGCACGACAGGAATGCATTTGAGCACAAGCCATTCCAGCAACAGCACAATCAGCAGTGACGCAGCAAAGAGTGGCAGGCAGATTCCAAGCACAATGACGCTCCGCTAAAACTCACCCAGCACTTCGCCGCCGTTGCGGCTGTGCATTCCGCGATGCAACATCGTGTCGATATTGTCGCTCAGCAGTTTCACACTGCCGTCGCCCATCAGCACCTGAGCCCCGCCGGTGTGCCAACTACGAGGACCAAAGAACCCCGTGAAGTGCACCACGATGTCCGGGATCTTGCTGTTGGGCGTGTTGTAGCCATTTGTCAGAGTACTCACGGCGCCCGAATGAGCCCATGACACGCCGCGGCCGCGAAGAGCCGCACTAGATGCTCCTCGCCAACTGGTCATTGTGGGCCAGATCGCAGAGAGATCGGGATTTGCAATCACTCCTCCCGGCCCATTGCTCCAGGAACCTCCGCTGGCAGCCAGCCCCTGCACCGGCTGCAAATTGGCACTCACTCCGGATGACCCGTTCATCGTGGCCTGATAGTTGAACTTCGGCAGCGTCCCGGCCGACAGGGTAAAGTCAGCACCGACACTGCGAATCGCTTCGCTCATGACAACCGTGTTGGAAGTTCCGTCGGTGATGTCACGAATCTTCGCGTTGGAGTTTTCGTAAACGATGCCATCGGTTGGCCAGCGCAGATCGTAATTTACGTTCATGCCACTGCCATAGCTGACCATGTAATTTATGCCCGCGTAGACAGCTCCGCCGGCTCCTGTCTTCTGCGTGGGAGCCGGATCGCTCGGGCACAGCATGATCTGCAGTGGTGTTGAAAAGGCTGCTGCAAACTGCGGATTTGGAACTAATGCATTGAACGGACCACTGAAACCATACTGCGTAAAATCAAGCAGGTTCTGAAGATTGGCCTGTTCCATATATGGCAGGAGGCGTGCCTGGGGCGAAAACCCCTGAGTGTTCGGCAGATAATTCTGCGCGTTGGTCATTGGGTAGACGCCGAAGGTCCCTTCATAGTTGTGCAGTGCGAGTCCAAACTGTTTGAGATTGTTTTTGCACTGGGTTCGGCGAGCGGCCTCACGCGCCATTTGAACGGCCGGCAGCAGCAGTGCGATCAGAATGGCAATGATGGCAATCACGACGAGCAGTTCGATCAATGTGAAAGCGCGAGATTTGGTGATGGAGCGACGTCTGATTTTATTCAAGGCGATCATGAGTGAATGATTCCGATGCTGAGATGATTAAGTCTGATAAAGTCGCCGCCAGCCTTCTCGGATGACCACAATTCCGTCAGCCCCGGTTCGCACGCTCAACACAGACAGCACGGAATCACGCTTGTGGAGAGCGAACCGATAGTCTGGATGAGCGCGCGAACGCGGGCTGACTAAAAACGGGCGACAGGCCTGACAGGATTCGTCAGGAGGCGAGCCACGCACAAAACGCAGGCTTCACAATCGAACTTTGTCGAAAAATGAGCGAGGTGAAGAGTGCCAGCGAAACGCAAAGGCGGTTCAGACTATCTTAGGCGGAGGCAGTGGTGGGCGAGCCGTTGCGGAATTCAATCGCTCCGACTGCGGATGAACATTTTCCAACAGACAGGGAGCCTGTGTGACGGCGACCACTGGCCGAGGAATAATTGATGCCGGAAAAGAAAAGGAGAAAGGTGCCTGCCCCTGACATTCTGCGGCGTACATAGTCATCACCCATTTTGAGGACGATGAACGAAGACGCGACACTGGGGCCTGAGGTGTTGCTTTCTGCGGCTGGCTGCTGACGGAAACTTTCGATGTTGCACGAGTTGTCTTCGAGCTCTTTTTGTTTTCCTTCGCACACAGCGCGCAGGAATTCTTTTTGGCGCGGACTTCCTTCCTTGCAGCAACAACGACGTAGTCAGGCAGCTTAACGCCGTTCGTCTGAGCCCATGCGACTTTTTCAGTGTTGCTGAAGCAGCAGCATTTCTTCCAGCATTGCTCTGCAGATCGACATCCACACGGACGGTTCTGACAGGGGAATGGCTCGGAAAGATCTTTGCCGGGGCCAGACTTCGACACAAGACTGACTGGCATTGGCAGCAGGATAACGCACGCAACGAACCCGACCAGCAGGCCTGTCAGCCAGCGGCAACGTCGATTCGTTAGTATGCGATACGGAGCTCTCATCATTCCTCGACGGGAAAAAATCCCACGGTCTGACAGAAACAATCCGGTTCGCTCTCCACAATTGGGATGCTACCAAGAATAAAAAGAAGCTCAGGTTGCTCCGCATGTTCAACCCATGAATTCTCGTTCCTGAGAGCGGCACCCAAGTTCTCGCAGTGAGTCAAGCGACGAGGATGCCGTGGAGGCGACTGGAGATCGAGCGGGCTTGCGGAAAAACAGAGCGCCTGTGCGGGAATTGCAGGCAGAAAGTTTCCGCCCGGGTCTCGGAAAAGATGTTCCGAAGCGTATGAGTTTACTTTTGCGGTTCTCGTGATACCGTTTGACGCACAGAACTTGGCGAGAACTTGTTCAATTACTTCCGCGATGCCGTTTGCTGTGTCGCCTGGAGTTGTCTTCTGATTGCAGGGAACCTGAATTTATGGCATCGGCCAGCCTGACTCTTGATGGTAAGTCATACGAGTTGCCAGTGATTCGCGGGGTTGAAAACGAGACCGCGATCGACATCACCAAACTGCTGGCTCAGTCCGGCGCAATCACGATGGACCCGGGTTTCAACAGCACCGGAGCCTGCCAAAGTGCAATCACCTTTATCGACGGCGACAAGGGTATCCTTCGTTACCGCGGCTATCCGATCGAACAACTGGCTGAGCGCTCTGACTTTGTCGAAACCTCATGGTTGCTGCTTTACGGTGATCTGCCAACTCCGGAACAACTCAAGGCGTTTCGTGCTCAGCTGACTTACCATAGCATGATCCACGAAGACATGAAAAAGTTCTTCGAAGGATTTCCCCCAAACGCACATCCGATGGCGATTCTGTCGGCGATGGTTTCGTCACTGTCGACATACTACCCGGGCACAGAAGACGACATGTCTGATGTGAACATCGTCCGCCTGATCGCCAAGGTTCGCACAATTGCGGCTTATGCGTACAAGAAGTCGATTGGCCAGCCGACCATTTATCCGCAGAACAACCTGTCCTACTGTGCCAACTTTCTGAACATGATGTTCGCGGTACCGGCCGAGGAATACAAAATCAATCCGGTGCTGGTGAAGGCACTCAACATGCTGCTGATCCTGCATGCGGATCACGAACAGAACTGCAGCACATCGACCGTTCGCATTGTGGCCAGCAGTCGAGCCAACATCTTCGCTTCGATCTCCGCCGGCATTTGTGCTCTGTGGGGGCCACTGCATGGCGGTGCCAATCAGGCCGTTCTGGAAATGCTCCAGATGATTCACGACGACGGCGACGACTATAAGAAGTACGTCGCGAAGGCCAAGGACAAGGACAGTGGCTTCCGACTGATGGGCTTTGGCCATCGTGTTTACAAGAACTTCGACCCACGCGCCACCATTCTTCGCAAAATGGCCGAGCAGGTTCTGCAGGAACTGGGCGTGAATGATCCGCTGCTGGAGATTGCTAGCAACCTCGAACAGGTCGCACTCTCTGACGAGTATTTCATCAGTCGCAAACTGTATCCGAACGTCGATTTCTACAGCGGTATTCTTTATCGCGCCATGGGAATTCCGACGAACATGTTTACCGTGATGTTTGCGATCGGTCGTCTGCCGGGCTGGTTGTCGCACTGGCGTGAACAGCGGGATGAAGACACGAGCCGCATCTATCGACCGCGTCAGATCTACACCGGGGCGACAGAACGCGATTATGTGGCTTTGGATCAGCGAAAATAACCCGTCGACCAGAAACGGTTCTCCACTTCGTTTGCCTCGGATTCAGCAGCGGCGGTTTCCCGTGGACACGTTCGAACCTGTCGCCGCTGGCTTCTGATTTTTTTCGGAAGTCTGCGAAAAAGGGGCGACGATGAGCCATTATTTCTGGCGTGATTGCAAAACGTTTCTTCTGCGAGTTCTGCCAGCAGCAGGACTGCTGATGCAGGCGTTCCACGGGCAAGTGCTGGCCGACGAACACCGCGCAACCCCGTTTTTTAAGGACGGCGAAGCGCAGGTCGTGGCGGCTTTCAATACGTCGGACGACTGGATTCGGCACGACCTGTGGGTTGAGACTCAATTTGATTCCGACGGCAGTGGCAAACCGGACCGCATGCATGTGGATGTGACTCGTCAGAAGCAGACGGACACTGAAGGGCTGAAGGTTGCAGTCGTCTACGAATCGAGCCCATACTATGCTGGGACGGGCACGAACGAGCGGCAGTTTTTCTGGAGTCCTCGGCACGAGATCGGGGCAACGCCGCCAAAGCATGTGACGCCTCCGCCAATTCCGCAGCAAAGCCTGCGACCGACGATTTCCGATTCGCAGGTCAGCACCTGGTTGCCCCGCGGTTTCGCCGTCGTGCATTCTTCGTCGCCGGGAACAGGATTGTCGCAGGGCTGCCCGACTGTCGGCGGTGACAACGAATCCCTGGCTCCCAAAGCGGTCATTGACTGGCTCAACGGACGCGTTAAAGGCTACACAACACCCGATGGTGACGAAGAAGTCAAAGCCTACTGGTCCACGGGCAAAGTGGGCATGACCGGCACGTCCTACAACGGGACGATTCCACTGGCCGCTGCGACGACAGGAGTTGAAGGACTGGAAGCAATCATCCCTGTGGCTCCCAACACTTCGTATTATCATTACTATCGATCCAACGGCCTGGTTCGTCATCCGGGCGGCTACATGGGCGAAGATATTGATGTGCTCTACAACTTTATTCACAGCGGTGATCCAAAGCTGCGCGGGTTCTGCGATCAGCACATTCGTGACAAGGAAATGGCCGAGGCCTTCGATCGCGAGTCGGGCGACTACAACGCTTTCTGGGCTGGGCGAGATTACATGAATGATCTTGGGCCGATGAAAGCCGCTTTGCTGATGGCCCATGCGTTCAACGACTGGAACGTAATGCCCGAACACAGCGTGCGAATTTACGAAGCCGCGAAGGCCAAAGGGCTTCCCGTGCAGGCTTACTTTCATCAGGGAGGACACGGTGGCCCGCCACCATTGAAACTGATGAATCGCTGGTTCACGCGCTATCTTTACGGCGTAGAAAACAACGTTGAAAAGGACCCGAAGGCGTGGATCGTTCGTGAAGATGCGCCTCGCGACTCACCGGTTTCCTATGCCGATTATCCGCATCCCGAAGCATCGGCTGTAATACTCTATCCTGGAAAAGGCGGCGCACAGGCAGGCCTGCTGCAGCTGGAAAAAACGCCGCAGCAGGGAATGGAAACGCTGGTCGATAATTTCTCCTTCAGTGGCGGTGTTCTGGCAAAAGCCGAATGGACGGAGCACCGGCTGCTGTACGCCACTCCCAAACTGACACAGCCGTTGCACCTGTCGGGCACGGCGCGCATCTCGCTGCGGATTGCCAGCGATAAACCGGCCGCGAATCTGTCCATCTGGTTGGTTTCGTTGCCGTGGACTGGCAGCGACCGCATCACCGACGACGTGATCACTCGTGGCTGGGCCGATGTGCAGAATCATCATTCGCTGACAGACAGTGAACCCCTCGTTCCGGGGCAGTTTTATGAGCTGTCTTTTGATCTGCAGCCCGACGATCAGATCATTCAGGCGGGGGAGCAGATCGGGTTGATGATCTTTTCCAGCGATCGTGATTTTACGCTGTGTCCTGATCCCGGGACGAGACTGACGATTGATCTGGATGCGACATCAATCACTCTGCCTGTTGTTGGCGGAGTCAATGCGTTCTCAGGTGCGACAATTGCTCCGGCAGCAGCCACGCCGTAGCAGGATCAACTCAGACTCACTTTGAATGCGAATCGTCGTAGCAGAAGCCGCCAGGGCTTTCGGAATACGTGCTTTTCAGTGGCACTCAACCGAAACGCATGGTGCGGTCCGCTGCAAAGTGACTGCCATTGGGCTGACGCCGTTCTGTTCGCTGGTCGTTGATTTGGACAACGTGTCTTTCGTGGTCACGTCAAACGTCGCGGGATCTTCAAGAATCTGGATGATCGTGGCCACGAAATCCGAAAGCTGGCGCCCGTCCATGGTTCGGTGATCAGCTCGCACAAACAGTCCCGAAACTGGTCTGATCACAATCGTATTATCCACCACAACGGGCTGTTGAGCCACTGGGCCCAGCGTGATGTTCAGCAGCAGTGATCTTGATCCGAAGCGACTGGGTTTGTAGCCAATCATCGGAGGCGCACCGCGGAATCCAAAATGATTGATAATCACCGGGGCTCCACCCAGATGTTCGGTGATCGGGCACATTTGCAGTCGAATATGATTGGCCAGCCACAACAAAGTTCTCACTCCAATTCCACGCAGAAAGGGTGGAAGCCGCAAGGCGACTCGCTGACCAAACGAAACCTCAGTCGAATGAGTGATCTCGGACGTAATTTCTCGCAACAGCTCGGCCGCGATGTGTTCGTAACTGTGTTCATCCACCTGCCGCAAAAGTGCCAGGCGCGGCCCCGATTTGGTGGTCACGGGAAGCACCACATTCTGCTGCGAAAACTGATAAATTCGCGTGCCCAGTAATCGGCAGTTGGCGGCAGGGTGCTGAGCCAGTGCAAGTCCGACCGCACGTGCAAGAATAGCTGTGGGCGTCAGGAAGGCTTTCGCCGTTGCATTTTTCTCCGTGAGAAAAGCACGCATGCCAGTCATATCGACGTTCGACCCCCAGACCATTGTCCCGTCACTGTGATCGCTTGCCGAAAACGTGTAACACTGGTGCAGGAAGGGAGCATCAGCGTCTGGATTTGGATGGCCCAGGATAGGAGGCGGAGCAATTTTCACGGTACGCTTTCAAGCTACGGGTAATCACTTGCACGATAACGCATGAAGCTCCCTGACGACGCGTTTCCGCAGTCTGAAGGACAGCTGAAAACGGTGACCGCCCAGCGATTCATCATCATCTCACTCGTCACTCGAATCGTCTGCGAGCTTTGCCATTAAAAGGTCACCGAGCGACTGGCCAGACCGAAAGTTCTGCGGAGTAATTTCATGCGGCTCAATGGTGACTCGGTAAGTGTCCTGCATGTATTCCACCAGTTCCATAATCATCAGCGAATCCACAAGCCCGGCCGCCAGTAAATCGGTATTTTGATCCAGCGGGACAACAGGACACAGGACATCATTCAGATATTCCGTCAGGCGGACTGCGGTTTCTGTCGTAACGGACATGGAAAGGTGCTCCTTTGATAAAAACAAAAAGACCATCGCCGCTCGGTCACACCGGAGAGGAAATCCGGCGACGTGTTTGAGAACGGTCCAGAGCCGCATCTGTGGCCCATTCCGAAAGTCGTTGACGATCCACTTTCAGAGAAGGCGTCAGCGGCGGTTGTTCAATGATGGAGATGTAATGGGGGCGTTGATAATGCGCCAGCTCTCTCGCGCAACACGACCGGATCGTTGCGAAATCAGGAACCCAGTCGTCACGCAGTGACATGACGAACAATGCCACGCGCGACAGCCCGTCGGAGGTTTCAAAAGCCACCGCCACCGCTTCCACGGACGGAATTTCACGGGTGATCACGGCTTCGATTTCTGACGGATGGAGGCGATATCCGGAGATCTTCATTAATTGACTCTTCCTGCCCTGCGGATAAATGTATCCCTCCGCGTCGACAGTCGCGATGTCACCCGTGTAAAGCCAGCCGTTGCGAATAATCTGCGCCGTGCCTTCGAGATCCTGCCAATACCCGAGCGTCACGTTTGGCCCTTTGGCTCGTATTTCTCCCGTAATCCCCACTGCGACCGGCTGATCAGCTTCGTCCACAACCTGCAGCAAAACGCCGGGAATTCCGCGTCCGATGGAACCACACCGTGCATTGAATTCCGCAGCTGGCAAACACGACAACCGAGCCGTGGCTTCGGTCTGGCCATACATCACAAAGAATTCGGCCGGTGCCAGGCGTTCAGCAAACTCGTTCAGCAAATCGTCCCGCAATGCCCCGCCTGCAACGGTCGCATAACGCAATGTCGGGACTGTCTGACTGGAAATTCGCGAACCGCGGAGCAGCAAAGTATACAGATGCGGAACACCAGAAAAGCTGGTGACGGAATGACGGCGCATCGCGTCCGCAATGGTTTCCGGAAACGTGGTTGAGCCCGCTACGACGATCGCGGCCCCGGCCAGCATGTGGGATTGCAAAACTGAATTGCCATACGCATGGCAAAACGGAAGCAACGCAAGTGTCCGATCGTTGGGCTGCAGAGGAAGTGATAACTGGATCGACGTGGCGTTGGCCAGAAGATTTCTGTGTGAAAGCATCACGCCCTTCGGAAGTCCCGACGAGCCTGAGGTGAAAAAGACAGCCGCCAGTTTGGAAGGAACGCTTAACCGGCCCTCGCGAAGTTCTCGATTTTCGAACTGACGCGGAGCACTTAGAGCGAGGCCATTTTCATTGATCACACATTGGCAATCCGTCACTGTCAGCACTTGCTCAATCCAGGCGGCCGTCTGGCCCACGGGCAATGGAACGACGACGCCGCGCGCAATTAAGATTCCGTAAAACGCGGCGATGTATTCGACAGAATTCTCCATCTGCAAAGCGACTCGAGTTCCTGGTTTCCACTCCGGAAATTCCAAAAGCTGCGCCGCGCAAAGCAGAGCTTGTTCACGCAACTGCGAATAGGTGGTCGCTTTGTCATCAGTGATGAAAGCCGGGTGTCGGCCGTGGGTTCGGGCCGACTGCAGGAACGCGTTACCAAGATGCGCCCAGCCACCTGGATCGTCGAAAGCGGTCTCCTGTGAGTCACCCGGCGAATCAGAACGAGACTGTCGTTCTTCAAATTCCTCCGACGGTTCAAGCGTTGACTGGATCATTTTCGACCTCCCGGTTATCGCATACTTGCGGCCTGTTACCAGTGGCGACCAAGCAACATCCATGCCGTCATCAGGGCGTTCAAAATTCTGAGCACAGCGCGAAGCCACTGGAAGATGGGAGGGCGTGGTTGTTCAGGGATTTCAGCCGTTTGTTTCATCGAAGGTGTTCAGCGGCGATTAAAAGGGGCTGGCATGCGAGTATTTCTGGTGAGTGATGGCTGATTGATCGCAACGGTCGGTCGGCGCTCAATAACGTCCTGCTCCTCTGCGGATGACGCATTGAGTGACGCATCTAAACCAGAGGGATCCGGACCTGCGGCGCGGCGCAATGTGCACCCGCAGTTCGGAGTCGAGATTTGATCCCATCTCGCAGAGACACGAGCGTTGCTCAGCTGCCTTCCAGCTCTTCCCATCTCAGAAAGCAATGCTCCAGCTTCTGCCCGACGCTGGCAAGCTCAGTCGTCGCTTTGGCAACTTTGTCGCCTGCAGACTGATAGAAACCGGGCACCGCCATTTCTGCCTGCAGCTGTTTTTGGCGTTTTTCAAGCTGAGCGATCTGCTCCGGCAATTGCTCCAGTTCGCGCTGTTCTTTGAAACTCCGCTTGCGAGTCTTCAGGGCCGGGGCCGCTGCCGCGTTTGAAGCAGCGGAACCGGACGCAGACGGCTTTGACGCCGCCGGTTCCGTGGCATTCCTCTTTGCCGCCGAATCCCGCTGTTCTTTCACGCGCAGCCAGTCATCGTACCCGCCATCGTACTCGCCGATGATTCCGTTTCCTTCAAACACAATCGTGCTGGTGGCGACGTTGTTCAAAAACGCTCGGTCGTGGCTGACGAGCAACACAGTTCCTGGAAAGGCCGGAAGCATGTCTTCCAACAGCTCGAGCGTTTCTGCATCCAGGTCGTTTGTCGGTTCGTCCAGAACAAGAATGTTGGCCGGCTTGGACATCATCTTGGCCAGCAACAGGCGATTGCGTTCGCCCCCGCTGAGGAACTGCACGAGAGTCTGAGCACGTTCGGGCGAAAACAGAAAGTCCTGCAGGAACCCCATGATGTGGCGCTTCTGGCCGTTGATCATCAGGAAGTCTGTGCCATCACTGATGTTTTCACGAGCTGACTGTGTGTTATCCAGCTGATTTCGCAGCTGATCAAAGTAGCCGACCGCGAGATTGGTCCCCAGCCGAACTTTGCCTTCTGAAGGAGTCAGCTGGCCCAGCAGCAGGCGCAGCAGAGTCGACTTGCCGGCGCCGTTTGGTCCCACGATGCCAATCTTATCGCCGCGAAACACGGTCGTTGTTAAGTCGCTAATCACCGGTTCGCCGCCAAACGAATGGGTGACGTTTTCTAAGCGAGCCACGAGAGCACCGGAGCGTTCGGCATCGAGCAACTGCATTTTGGCCGCGCCGACTTTTTGGCGGCGATCACGCCGTTGTTCTCGCATCTCCTTGAGCACTCGAATTCGCCCTTCGCTGCGAGTTCGGCGAGCCTTCACGCCCTGCCGGATCCAGCGTTCTTCTTCCGCCAGCTTCTTGTCAAACTGAGCCTGCTCAACTTCTTCAGCCGCAAGCAACTGATCGCGTCGCTGAAGGAATGTTTCATAGTTGCAGGTGAAGTCGAAGATACGCCCGCGGTCCACTTCGACAATGCGGTTGGCAATGTCCTGCAGGAACACACGGTCGTGGGTGACAAAAATCAGAGTCCCCGTGAATCGCTTCAGAAAGCCCTGCAGCCAGATGATGGAATCAATGTCCAGATGGTTCGTCGGCTCGTCCAGCAGCAAAATGTCGGGATCGCGAATCATGGCCGCGGCCAGCAGGACTCGCCGCTTCATCCCGGCGGAAAGAGATGCAAACGGCATATCAGCCGGCAACTGCATTTCGACCAGCAGATCTTCCAGGCGATCCGCGCCGGACCATTCATCGGCGTCGGCCAGGTCCTGGCTGGCTTTTTCGTAGTCCTTCTCTTCGGCCTTTGTCAGAGTCTTGCCGTCGATCATTTTTTTGCCGAGATTACGGTAGTCAGCAATCGGCTTGCCGAGCTTTCCGAATCCTTCCGCGGCAACTTCATAAGCCGTCCGATCGCCACCCTGCGGAACTTCCTGATCCAGCCGAGCGATGACAGCTTCGGCCTGCAGATCGACGGAGCCGTTATCCGGCTTGAGGAAGCCGGAGATCAGCTTCATCAGCGTGGATTTTCCGGCCCCGTTGCGGCCGACCAGACCGATCCGCTCACCTCGTTCGATGTGCAGCGTGATGCCGTCCAGAAGGGTCGGCCGGGAATAAGTAAATGACAGATTGTTGAGGCTCAGCAGTGGCATAACCGGAACTGTAGCGGATCTCTGCAGACCTGCGAATCCAGCTGCGATTGATTATCATCTCAGCCACAAGTCGTTGCATCGACAGGAACGACGTCGGAGCAAAACTCTGCATAAAGAAAAAAAACGGGCAATTCAGGCGTTCGGCGGCGACTGTCGCCGAACGGGACTTAGCGAGCCCGGCCGTCAGCAGGGAAAATTTTCTCCCGGCTGGCGGGAGTTTGATTTAGTAATTTTCAGGTCAGCTACCCAAACAACCCGAAGCGTCAGTTTTGAAGTTGCGCAAATCACGGTTGCGCGGGATTTAGGGATCGAAAAGTCAGAGAAGTATCATAACGCGACGCGTAAACGAGGGATCTACGGCGAATAACAACGCCAATTCCATCCCTCGCTGACGCTTCGCGTTGTGAAAACGACTAGCTCAACAACCGGCTGGCTGCACCGGGCATCGACGGCGCTCGAGTCGAAAAAACACTGGAATTTTATTTATGAAGCTCAGATTTATTGCGGTCGGCGGGACGATCGACAAAGTGTATTTCGATCAGCTGAGCCAGTATCAGGTGGGCCCGCCCGGGGTCGAACGAATTCTGCAGGAGCTGCCGCTGGGATTTGATTTCGTAGTGGAGTCCGTTTTGCGAAAAGACAGTCTCGACATGACCGAAGAGGATCGGCAACTGGTGCGATCCGCCGTCGAACGTTCTCCAGAAGATTTGATTGTTGTGACTCACGGAACGGACACGATGATCGAAACGGCCAAACGACTTCAGGGGATTCCCGGCAAGCGAATTGTGCTGACAGGGGCCATGCAGCCGGCCAATTTTCGCAACAGTGACGCGGTTTTTAACATCGGGTTTGCCGTGGGAGTCGTCCAGACGCTGGCGCAGCCGGGAACTTGGATAGCCATGAGTGGCCAGGTCTTTGACCCGGCACGGGCCCGAAAAAACCGCGAGCGGTCCGTCTTTGAGACCGAAAAATGACAGTCTGGAATCTGGATTCGTTCGGGACTTTCCGATCAAGAACACCTCACAAAACTGGGACTGGCTCCCGTAATTCTTGCGGAAAATGCTCAGAAAAATGACACAGCGAGGGTGCCTGTCCCACTTTTGTTAGAGCCTCCAAGGCGACTGGAAAGACCGCTGAATGCGGCTCCAATTCGTCAGGAACCATGCGCACCTTCAAATGACGACGAACACAAGGTCCTGTCGGCGCGTTTTCTTGTGCAGACAAACCGAGAGTTTTACATGTGTTCAGGCAAAGTCTTTGCCAGTCCTGAAGTTGCAATGTAGAATTACGGGTGGTTTCCGCGGCAATAAACAGGCGGCGAATTCCGGTTTTGCAGGCTTTCTCTGCTTGTACATGGTCAAATATTTCGGGAATATGGTGTCGGAGATAGAAGGAACGCAGAAATTTGATGGAATTGGCCGCAAAAACAGGCGACCCCAAAGAATTGCGGCGACAAAGATCCTGTTCAAGTCTTCTCTTCCCGATTGAAATTGATCGGGCTCTGTTTGAAGTTCGTCGATTAGTCGGAGCTTGCTTGTGAGTACAATTCACGCGAATTCTCCAGCAGCCGGTCCGGTGGATGAGGTTCCAGAAGAGGGCACCGCTGCGGTTTCCTTTCTTGACGGAATTCCCGCCTGGGGAATGAGTCTTCTGGTGCATGTCGGGATCATCCTGGGCATCGCGATGATTTCTCTGCCCGAGATTATTCTGCCTGATTTCAATCTGACATCGACCGTCGAAATTGAAGAGCCTCAGCAGGTCGAGTATGTGCTCGACACACAGCCGACCGAAGCGCTGGGCAGCAAAAGCGATCTGAATATCGCCAGCCCGTCAGCCGCGATCGCGCAGCATCGTGGGCTCGACAATCACCGCGAAGAGGTTGAACGCATCGAAAGTGTTGTCGTTAATCCTCGCGTGCAGTTGATGGAAACCGTTTCCAGCCCCAGCGAAGCGGAGATGTTGGAAAATATCGATCTGACCGGGACCACCGAACACGCCGGAGGAACTGACGGCGCCGTTGACCGTGTCACGCTGGAAATCGCGGCGTCTCTTCGTCAGCGAAAAACACTGCCGGTCTGGCTGCTGGATGAATCAATTTCGCTGGAATCACGTCGCGAACGCATCATCGAGCGGTTTGAAAATGTCTACCAGCAGCTCGGGCTGATGGATGACATCGACACCAAAGACGCTTTGAAAACCGGAATCATCGGTTACGGCAAAGACGTCCATGTCCTGATGGATCAGCCATCCAGTGACATCGGTGAATTGTCCAAGGCTATCAAGAGCATCAAAAGTGACACGTCGGGCGTTGAAAACGTATTTGCCGGCATCAATCAGGCGTTAAAAGTCTATGGCCCGCACCGCAAGAAAATGCGGGCCAACATGATTCTGATCATCGTGACAGATGAGCGCGGCGACGATTTTGGCGAGAACTACACCGTTCTGGAAGAAGTCGTCAAACGTCTGACTCGCGATGGTATTCGTGTTTTCTGCATTGGCAACACGTCACCGTTTGGCCGCCAAAAGGGCTTTGTCCACGTGAAGTGGAAAGGCGCTGACGGAGAAGATTACGAAGAAGATATTGGCGACGCCGATCAGGGGCCTGAAAGCCCGCTGCCTGAAGGTCTGCAGCTGCCGTTCTGGACGGCCAATGCGCAGGGGCTGGAGCGAATGTCTTCCGGATATGGCCCTTACACATTGTCTCGACTGTGTGCTGAAACCGGTGGGATCTTCTTTGTGGCCGACGATACATCGGTCAAGCAATGGGATCCGCAGATTATGCGGCAATACGCTCCTGACTATCGTCCGGGGCTGGAGTACCGTCGCCAGCTTCAGGGCAACATGGCTAAGCAGGCATTGATTGCCGCCGCACAACTGGGCGTGACAGAGCCAGTGCCGATTCCGCAGCGAGAATTTCAGGCAAACAATGACAACGTCCTGCGTGAACAGATCACGGAAGCTCAGAAGCCGCTGGCTGTGCTGGATTATTTCCTCGAGCGTGTCCAGGTGGCTCTGGAAGCCGGAGAGAAGCATCGAGACAAACTGGACTCTGACCGCTGGCGAGCGAATTATGATCTGGCCATGGGCCGCGTTCTCGCGATGCGTGTGCGAGCCTTTGGGTATAATGCCGTTCTGGCGGAAATGAAGTCGAACCCAAAGAAGTTCGAAAAGTCAGACAGCAATCAGTGGAAGCTTGTGCCTTCCGAACAGATCAATGCCGGTGCAAACGTGCGTCGCATGCATGACAAAGCTCTTGAATATCTGCACCGGGTGATCAATGAGCATCCAGGAACTCCCTGGGAATTTCTGGCGACGATCGAACTGAGCGAGCCGCTGGGCTGGGGCTGGAAAGAGGGCCAGATGCAGATCACGGCCATGAACGGCGGTGACGGTGCTCGTGGACCGCAGTTTGCTCCTGAAGAAGAAGCACGTCGTCGTCAGCAGCAGGAAATGCAACGCAAAAAAGAAGCCTCAAAACCCAAGATCTGAGCCTTGGAATCTTCGCTCTGAACCCGGGCCTCCCGCCTCAAACATCCAAAGACACAGCGAGTTGCAAACAACCGCTGTGTTTTTTTGTTGAGTCATGTGCAGCCCCACGATACGAACCTTCGCCATGTGTGCTGAATTCCGCTTTGTACGGGACCGGCCGCAACTGGCAGGCTGTGATTTTCGTAGGACAGGCTTCCAGCCTGTCTTTGCCCTGCAGGGCCCAGTGTGTTTCTGCAATGAATGTCGGGCGGGAAGCCTAACCGACGTGACATGCAGGCTAAATCACCAGCCTGCTTACTTCGGCAGCTGAGTGGCCTGCGTCTTCAGCCACACCGCTGATCCGGCAATTTTTGCCGTAACGGTCTTCAGGAATCTTCCTCAAAACGGCCGAATTTTGCGGAAGGTCGCTAAAAACGCCGAAATGAGCCTCTCGTCGGCAGCAAATTTTGAACGTACGCGGAGGACAGCGTTGCGGCATGTTGACCAGTTTCGCGTGAACTGAGACAACCTAAGAACACCGTCCTGATCTGCGCGCCAGCGTAGTGAACCGGCGGCCGACATTTCTGGTAACTGCCTTTCTGTAATCCCCTCCCAATCGTGCACTGATCTGTTGGCCAAAGCGTCAGACCAGATGTTCGAACGTCCTTTCTCTTCCACAGTGTTCTGTCTGGTTGAGGCCACAACAACTGTTCTCTGGTTGTTGCCTCAGGCTGCTGGCAGGAGTCTCCCCATGCGACGCGCTATGCATTTCCGAATCGTTCTTCTGACCATCGGCGGACTCAGTATCGCGTTTTCCGGATGCACGAGTTCGCTTCTGAACACGGCCATGCTGAATCCTGCGAACTTCAAGCCGTCCATTATGGATGAGCACAGGACCGAGCAGCGTGTAATCAATTCCTTCACCGACGCGCTGACGGAAGACAACGAATCGGCCTTCCGCAAAATCGTCTCAACTCGCTTTGAACAGCGCGCCCTGCGATCAAAAGATTCCTACAAGGATCTGGAGATCCTTAGTCTTCCGAAAGAAAAACTGGAAGTCGTTGAAAGCAAAGAGATCGGCGAAGGTCGACTGGAAGCCGTTGCGAAAACAGAAAAAGAAGCCACCAAATATCAGTTCGTCATTGTCCGCGACGCAGAAAAACGCCGCTGGGTGATTGACGACATCATGCTGCGACAGCAGAAAAAAGGAACACGCGCCACAAAATCGTCCGTCGAAGTCATGGATTTGCTGCTGACAATTCGCGAGTTCCTCGATACGTGGCAAAGTGCGGATCGCGAAGCTGTTCTGCTGGCTCTCTCAACCGACCTTCGCACGCCGCTGGAGAAACTGCCAGACCCATGGATGCAACGGATGATTGCCCGTGTTTCCGCGGAGTGCGAAACAGGAATGGCTCGCCGACCGCAGGCCCAGATGAACGAATCTGATGCCGTCGTGAAGATGCCATCCAAAAACGGATTCCTGCTGCTCAAAGTGATGCGCGAAGACGACAAGTGGCTAGTCTCCGACATCGAAGTGATCAATCGCAAAGCAGCCGATCATCCAGGTTCAATCCTGCGACAGGCTCGCGCAATGAACTCGGTGACCGATTTTCTTGCGGCTTATAACAAGAGCGACTTGACGGTGCTGAAAAAGCATACGGAAGCAAAGTTCTACAGCAACGCAATCGGTGTCGGCGATCTTTCCATGATCCCAATGCCGTCGCCCGACCATGCTCCTGAAGACTTTGAGATCCAGTCGTTCGCCGGACAACTGACGGTGATGATCCCCGGTGAAACGAACATCATCCGCCTCGATCTGATAACTCCGGAAGTGGCCAGCGTAAAGGACGATCGCAAGCGACCTGTCACAACCACTGTGGAAACAGAATTCATCATTTCCGATGTGACCATTTATGACCGTGCGACTCAGCAGCAGCGAAATCTGAAATCCGCGTTCACCGCTCCGGCTCGTGCCCTGCTGTTCCTGACCGCACTGCAAACAAAAGATCTGCCAATGCTGCGGCAGACATCCGCCCGCACATTGACCGAAGCTTCATGGGAACGGATTGATCCGAGCCTGATCTCTCTGCTGCCACTCACCGGAGTTCCCGCAGGAGAAATGACTCTTCAGAACAGCAAAGTTCAGGGCGAAGTGACGGAACTGGAATTCATGTCGGCAACCGGCCAGATCTGTATCGTGCTGTTGCGCGACGAAAACGGCAGTCTGAAGGTGGAAGATGTGCAGTATCCGGATGCCTTTGCCAGCGTTGCTTCACTGAAGACTCAGCTGATGCTGACGGTTCCTGTGATTGAGCTGGCTCAGGCCTGGAAGGACGGAGATCTTGAACTGGTCAAACGAACCAGTTCAACGGACTTCAATCGACTGGTGTGGAGCAATATGACCGGACTGCCTCCGCAGTTTGATCGTGTGCCTGAACTGCTGCAAATGCCTGTGCAGAAGACACGAGCGGGTGAGCAGCGCGCGTTTGTCGAAATGGCCGACCCGGGCAGACCAGCGGTCACGGTTTCTTTGTTGAAGGAAAACACGGCATGGGTTGTGGATGAAATCTCCATGCCTCAGGCCGACGGAAGTCGCGTCGATCTGCGAAAATCGCTTCGTCAGGAAATCGCCAGACAGTTTCTGGTCGATCCTTCCGGTGGAATCCAGCAGGCTCATTACGAAGACAACTCCGACGAAATCGTGTCGGGAATCGTTCAGGCCAGCGGCACAAGCGACGACAGGCCTCGCGGCAATCTGACGCTGCAGTCGTATGGAAAACCGGCCGCTCGCACGGCATCGCTGCCACCGGGAATGGACCTGACTCCGCCACCGACCGCACCACCTGCGAAGGCTCAGCGCGACGAAACGGGCACGCTTCATTTTGGTCCGGGAGCCTCCAGCGGACAGAAGGCTGCGAAAAACTCGGCCACGAGCAAGACTGCGGATGCCGCGCCGTCGCCAATTCCGTTTCGTTCCGCAGCCGTTGCCCAGGAACATGATGGGGTTGTGTACTTCAACGGCGACGCAAAAGTGCCAGCGAACGCGAAAGGATCGTCAGGTCCATCCAAAGAAGTTCGCTCATTCATGACAGACCCAAGCCAGAATCCAATCGAAATTCCGAATTGATTCACGAAAGAAATTCGTCATGGATATCACAAGTGAAAATGCGCGACGTGCCTACTGGTCCGAACAGATGGAGAAGGGCTATGACCTTGTCCAGAAGATCATGGCCTTTGAGGTGCAGGAGTGCGGCGAAGGATTTGCCTCGCTTCAGGATGCCGTGGCGGCAGACGGTGTTGAGATCCTGTTCTCCACGTCGAAGATTGCCGGCGAACTGGATCGCCTCTTTTACATTCGTGAAAGCCTCGTCAAAGATGTAATCGCCATCGGTCAGCAAATGAATGCACGCGGCTGGATCCTGAAAATTGAAGACGGGTATCGGTCGCTTGCGATGCAGAAGCAGCTGGGCAGCAAGGCCGAATTGTTTGATGCGATCCTGAAGAAATGCATCTGGGAAAACGGTGGTACGATTCCAGCCGTTGAACTCGTTTTCCGCCGCGGCTCGGTGCTGATTGCCAATGTGCCCAAAGTGGGCACTCATATGTCGGGTTCCGCCATTGATATCTCCGTCTTTCGACGTGATGATGGCACTGAGGTGTGGCGTGGGAATCCGTACCTGGAAATGAGTGAGCGGACTCCTATGCGTTCGCCGTTTGTGGAAGAGCACAACATTCGCAATCGCCTTGAGATCACGGAAATCATGGAGTCACACGGCTTCATGCATTTTCCGTTTGAGTTCTGGCATTACAACAAGGGCGATGCACTCGGCCACATCCTGACCGGCAATCCGGCACCGGGGAAATTTGGCCCCGTGCACTGGAACCCTACGACCAATCAGGTGGTCGCTGTGGAAAATCCGACGAACCCACTTCGACCGCTGCCCGAAATCGAAAAGGAAATCTCAGCTGCTGTGGAACGAGCCCGGTCCAGAGGCGAGGCCTGAACGCTAAGCTTGGAGCGGAAAATAAGTGTCGCCTTTCGCTCTGCGAAAGTTGCGAATACGCTTCTTTCGCGGAGCAAAAGGCGACTCTGAAAAATGAAATAAGAAAAGCCCGGCTTTGCGAAAAGCCGGGCTTCTTTTGTCTGGCGACATCAGCACGATTACCGAACCTGCTGTCTGCGATAAACAGCCACGTTCAGTTCAGCACATGACTATGGCTTCGCGCCTTCCGGGATCAGCATCTCGTGCTTCTTCATCGCGTCGGCAGTCGGAGAAGACTCAGAATTCCAGGGCAGTGGAACTTCCTTTCCTTCCGGATAAAGAGATTCCATCGGTTCCCAGACAACATCGACATCATCTTCGAACAAGTCGCCAATCAGCAGGTCCGTGACTTTGCCGCGCAGATGAGGGAAGTTGCGGACGAAACCGCCAAAGTTGAAGCCTTCGTAATATTCGCACACCAGCCGTCGCATACGGTCGATGCCTTTGTTCAAAGCCGGACCCCATTTACCCAGCTGAGCTTCCGACACGTCATTCATTTGCAGGCCTTCGACAACGGCATCAGCCGCCATCTCGCCGGACTTCAGAGCCAGCAACAGGCCTGAAGAATAAAGCGGGTCAAGAAACCCGAAGGCATCGCCGACCAGCACGTAGCCATCGCCTGAGACCTTTGTTGAACGATAGGAATAATCCCGAGTTGCGAAATGGCCGGTCGCCTGCGTTGCATTGGCGATTCGATCACGGACCGCCGGGCAGCGTTCGACCTCTTCCTTGTAAACTTCTTCGTGCGTTCCACGGCCCTTGAAGAGATAATCAAACGGAGCCACAACGCCCACACTCACGCGATTGTCGTGCAGCGGAATGTACCAGAACCAACCCTTCTTATTTTCGGTCTGCAGAACAACCGTCGCACCTTCGTCACGACCGGTGTCGCGATAAGCGCCCTCCCAGTAAGTCCAGATCGCGCCTTTGTTCAAAAGTGGATCCCAAACTCGCAGCTTCATGCGATTCATCAACAGGCCGCTCTGACCGCTGGCGTCCACAATCACTTTCGCATTGATCTGTCGAATCGTTCCATCGGGTTCCTGAATCCGAATCCCCGTCGCACGCTCGCCATCGAACAGAACATCGAGAACTCGAACACCCTCGTGCGCCTCGACGCCGTGTTCGCGGGCGTTGTTCAGCATCATCAGATCAAACTCGCTGCGCACAACCTGCCACGTTTGTGAACACTCGTGAGGCTTATTGTCGGAGAAATAAAACGGAGCAGACTGGCGTCCGTTGGCACTGACAAACTGCACGCTGTGCTTTTGGACGAACTTACTGGCCTTCATTTTCGGCAGCATGTTCAGACGTTCAAGAACCCAGTAGGTTTCCGGAATCATGGATTCACCGATGTGGAAACGCGGGAACTTTTCGCGTTCAAACAGCTGAACCTTGTAGCCCTTTTGAGCAATCAGCGTCGAAGCTGTCGCGCCGGCCGGGCCGCCACCAATAACGACCACATCGGTTTCGCTGACTGTTTGCGGATTATCGTTAAACATGGGCGACCTTCTGAAACAATGCAATTGCGGAAGGAATGACGAAAGCCAGAGAACCCTTCGGATCCCGGCAGACCGTGAAATCACTTTTTCAGACTATATTCCTTTCAACGACAGTTGTCCAGACAAGTGTTGTCAGAACTATTCTGCAAACTCCGCCGGCTGCTGAACTTATGATCGGTTGGCTGAACGATTTGAAACGAGCGGAGCGACTGATGCTGTGCTTGTGCAGGCCAGGACGCACTATGGTGGCGAGCTCGGCGAGCTCTGGTAGGCGTTGGATCTCGACTGAAAAACGGATCGATTTTCTCCGACGCACGTGACTGCCAGCGTGACCATCACCAGGGCAAAAGACTAATCTTTGACCCACCTGGCCTGCGCGCCGTCATAATTGAAAAACTCGATGTCGCAAAAAAAACGGAAAACCCACTCCGTCGATGGGTGGCAGGCCGTAGGCGTGTGTAGGATGGCACGCACTACGGTGAGTGAAGAAAAGGAGTTCGGCAGCGCTCAACCAATGGCAGACCTCGCTAAAGCGGAACTCAATCGTGATGAAAACCTATCCGATCTCCTGCGAAATCTCCGGCCCCACCGCGATGTGGACCCGCCTCGACACCGGAGATGCCCCGGTTAGCTATCTCGCACCGACATACTCGGCCGCCAAAGGAGTTTTGGAGTCGGTGTGCTGGCTTAAGTCGGCGGTTGTAAACCCCACTCGCGTAGAAATTTGCGCGCCGCCGATCTGGCACACCTACACAACGAACTACGGCGGTCCGTTGCGCAAGTCGAGTTCGGTGAAAGACGGTAACAGTTTTCAGCTCCTGGCATCGGTATTGGTCAACCTCACTAACACCTTTCGATCGAGAGATTTCACTTTCCAAAATCCGCGAACGGTTATCGGACAACTCCGACAGCGACTGGACCTTGGTGGCTACTTCGTGCGTCGAGGCTGGCGTAGACATTTCCTTTCGAACCGGATTTCGAGAGCGATCAAGTTTGAACAGCCTGCTTCAAACCTCAGGCCGAGTGAATCGCTCGGGTGAATATGGCACGGCTGACGTGTGGGACATTCAGTTGAAGCACGATCATCGCCTGAGAAAACATCCTGCGTTCGATGATTCTTCTGTGGTGGTTGGAGAACTGTTTGACGAGGGAATGGTGTCGCCTCAATACTGTACTGAAGCAATGAGACGCGAGATTAGACGAGGAGGGATGAAGACGGCAGCGGCGCTTTTAGTGGCTGCGGAGCAAAAGAAACAATTAGCCGAAGTGGCGAAACAGTTTCGAGTTATCGACAGTAACACAGAGACAGCCGTGGTGGATGAAAAGTTGATTAAGCGTCTTCGATCCCGTGAAAAAGTTTCGTTCGATGAGCTCCAGGATGGAAGCGTGCAGATTTATTCCAATCGTCGCATTGATTTCGCAATTGCCGCGATTCCTGAGCAACCCGGTCTTTTCGAATGGACGTTAAAGTATGACAGATTTCTGGGCTACATGGCGGGCGTCATTGAAAACGTGGACTTTGTAAGTTCTGGTGGAGCATGCGTGTGATTGAGTGAATTCTTCATCGAAGATCTACTGCATGATTCGTCACGCAGCAGATTTTCCTTCGATGGGCAGAAACAAGACGTTGGGTTGAGACGCGAAACGATGGAGACCATGGTGCTCGTAAAACCGGATTGCCAAATCTTCCTTGGCATCGACCAGCAAGGCATAGACTGCAATGTCCGACTCTGTCGATCGCTGCACGGCGTCGTGCAACAACGCACCGCCCAGCCCGCGCGATCGATATCGAACGTCGATCGCCAATCGGCCCATGCGAGCTGCCGGAATATTCGGATAGCGCGGAAGTCGATTCGAAAGTCGATCTGGTAGATCAGGCAACGGAATACTGCACGCAGACAATGTGTAATAGCCCGCAATCGATTCGGTCGCACTTTCAATCAGCAGAAAACAAACGGCGAAGTGCCGACGCATTTCCTGGCCGGCCTGCTGGACGAGGTAGCGATTTAACGCAGCGACGCCACCGTCAAAGCCAGTGCGAACGTGCTTGTGCAATCGTTCGATGCGAAACGCACTCACTTAAGTCGCTGCCCGACATCGGACTTGACAAGCGCGGCATGCGTCTTAGCGGCTCGACGCATCGCCGGTGCGACCTTCTGCGGGCCAAGCAGCGCCTTCGCAAACCGGACCTGGTCATCAAGCGACAGTTCCAGACTGGCCTGCTTTTGCAGTGTCCGTTCAGCCGCTTCTCGGGCTGATCCAATCACAAACTCGGACAACGAACGACCCTGCAAATCCGCGGCAGTCTTAATCAGATCCAAAACAGACTGCGGCAATCGAGCATCAAGCCGGGCCGTTTTTACGGATTCACCACTCATGATACGACTCCCAACAAGGGCTGAAAGCCCTTGACCCAAAAGAGCCTACCGGCTCGTTGCCAATTCACCGCTCCCGTTGTTCGCTCAACTGAGACATACCCGCATGGAATGGAGTAAGACCCTAACGAGCACTATCAGTCATTATTGAGTGTACGGTGGACTTCCGTACGTGTCAATTCCTGCAATCATGATTTCAGAAAGCCTTTGCCGTGTTGGATAAGAACTTCTTCCACATCGAAAGCCAGCATCGTCGAGAGGTCATCCTGTTCGAAGTATCTCTTACGAATGCAAAATGAATAAACTGGATACGATGGACGCTCCTCCGTTCGTTCACCACCAATCTCGTTTGACCCGACTCGTAGAGGAGGCTCCTGCACAAATTGCAGGAGCCAACCCCCTAAAACCTCCTCTCCGAGTCGGGTCAAACGAGCGGCAAACGTGGCGGCAAAATACACCCTGAGCGAGAGGTACGTCATGATTCACGGATATCACGTCATCCTTCCGATGTACGGAGTCTGGTTGCCGAACGATCCACGAGGTTCCTGGTGCGACGTAATCTGGAAATGGGAATTGTTGCGTTATGGAAAAGCCAACCCGTCTCCGGATCGCCGTTCGCTTCCGGAACTCACCTCGGACGAACACCAGCAGCGACAGTCCGCTCAACAAGCCCTGAAGTACGCTCCGGTCACACTCACGGGAATGCAGGCGAAATCGATTGGCGACGGCTTCGCGGAGATCGCTCGCAAGGCCGGTTATAGCATCTGGGCGTGTGCCATTCTGCCGCAGCACACGCATTTGGTGATTGCTCGCCACACCTACAAAGTCGAACAAATGGTCACGCTGCTGAAAGGCGGCGCGACCACGCGAATCATTCGAGACAACCGGCATCCCCTGGAACAATACTCAATCGATGGCAAGCCGCCCCGCATGTGGGCGGAAAAACGCTGGAAGATTTTTCTCGATTCCGAAGAACAAATTGAGAACGCCATTCGGTACGTAAACGACAACCCGGAAGAAGAAGACAAACCGCGACAACACTGGAAGTTCGTCACGCCTTTCCGAGGTCTCGAACCCGGCCACATCACCTACCACTAACCCAAGACCCCGCCACGTCGTCGTTTGCGCCATCCATCGTTTGACCCGACTCGCAGAGGAGGTTTTCATTTTCTGCCCCTGCACTTTGTGCAGAAGCATCCTCTCCGAGTCGGGTCAAGCGAATCCAACAAACCAAACCAAACCAAAATCAACGATCATCCACATGAAACATCATCTCAACACGCTGTTCGTCATGACGCAGGGGGCCTACCTGAAAAAAGACGGCGAAACAATTGTGGTGCGAGTCGAAAAGAAAGACCGACTGCGGCTGCCAATGATCAACGTGGGAGCCATTGTCTGCATGGGCCGCATCTCGTGCAGCCCACAGTTAATGGGTGCCTGTGCTCAAAATGGCATCGCTATTTCGTTTATGACGATTCACGGCCGCTTCCTGGCCGCTGTCAATGGCTTCACTCCGGGCAACGTGCTGTTGAGACGCGAACAGTATCGCCGCGCCGACGATCCGGCAGCGACCGCTGCAATTGCGAGAGCCTGCATCATCGGCAAGCTGGCAAACTTCCGAACTGTTTTACGAAGAGCAGTCAGAGATCAAACCGCCTCAGATGCCACGGCCCGACTGGAAAAAATTGCGACGCGAATTGACATGCGGCTGCGGACCCTGCAAGACAGCCTGGACGTGGATCAGCTGCGCGGCGTCGAAGGAGACGCGTCGGCCGACTATTTTGAAGTCTTCAACGATCTCATCACGAGTCAGAAACAGGATTTTGTGTTCACAAAACGGTCTCGCCGCCCGCCATTGGACAACGTGAACGCAATGCTGTCGTTTGTCTATTCCATGCTCACCAACGACCTGCGGAGCGCCTGCGAATCCACGGGACTCGACGCTGCGGTCGGATTTCTGCATCGCGATCGCCCCGGACGACCGGGTCTTGCACTCGATCTGATGGAAGAATTGCGTCCAGTCCTCGCCGATCGCGTCGTTTTGTCCCTGATCAATCGTCAGCAGGTCAAGCCGTCTGGCTTCGTGGCAGAACCCGGGGGCGGAATTCGCATGGATGAAGCGACTCGCAAGGAACTCGTCGGAGCCTATCAAAAACGCAAACAGGAAGAGATCACTCATCCATTCTTGCAGGAAAAGATGACACTCGGCCTCGTGCCCCTGATTCAGGCCCGCCTCATGGCTCGTTTCCTGCGAGGCGACGCCGATGCTTATCCTCCGTTTTCGTGGAAGTGATTTCCTCGTAGCCCGACCTGTCCTCAGGTCGGGATCCAGAACGTGACCGAAAAATCTGTTCCAGCAACTTTCACAAAGTAATCCATAATGCTGATTCTAGTCACATACGACGTCGCAACCGGCGACAAGGCAGGCCAGCGACGCCTTCGGAACGTCGCAAAGAAGTGCCTGAATTTCGGCCAGCGAGTCCAGAATTCCGTGTTTGAATGTTCCGTTAACAATGAGCAATACGTGCACCTGAAGCAGCAGTTGATTGACTTAATCAAGCCTGACGAAGACAGCCTGCGGTTCTACATGCTGGGCAACGAGTGGAAACACCGTGTCGAGCATATTGGCGTTAAGCCATCGATCGACCTTGACGGGCCCTTGATAATTTGAGGCGTTGGAGGTATTCCTCGGTCGATCGATTCTGGTTGCGAACCTAGAGCATACAGCGAAACCCCGGCCGGATCGCGACCTTTGTAACCCGAATGCAGGGTATAACTTATGACGATCTTGGTAATTTCTGGAACATCGATCCCGCCGGATTCAAGCCGGTTCGCGAAACACGCCTCCATTGCCAAGTCCCTGCATGACGTTACGATGAGACCTTTCGCCCCGCACGCGGGGCGCGGATTGAAACTGTCGTGTTCTCCGGCATCAGATGGTAGTCAGGCTTTCGCCCCGCACGCGGGGCGCGGATTGAAACGAAAAAATACTTTCTGAAATCTTTGTAATTCGGTT
>Ga0209390_10000352_pt1 | contig 88559 bp, 81 predicted proteins | sample BON01_FD_187212 | JGI IMG/M metagenome (GOLD analysis project Ga0209390, IMG submission 187212) | Freshwater microbial communities from Lake Bonney liftoff mats and glacier meltwater in Antarctica - BON-01 (SPAdes) (version 2) | ecosystem: Environmental > Aquatic > Freshwater > Ice > Glacier... | reverse complement strand
TATATATATACTTGTATGTATATATATCGACAAAACATTGCTTTTTATCGACAAACGGCAAAAAACCGTATTCTTTAGGTACGCCTTGGACATCATATCCCCGTATTATTGCATAATCAAACTAAACTTATTGTATTTATTATAATTACCGATACCAAATTGAAATAGGTTAACTTGAGAGCTCATGCTAACCTTCGCTCCTTGCGACATTCCCCATTTCAATTCCTCTCTTTTAAAAAGACTTTTTAAGCCAGCAAATATTCCGCATACAGCCCCCAAAGGAACTTTTAATGATAATGGTAACCGCTCTAAGAGGGAGACTCCAGTTTGAGAACTATATTCTACATGACCATTTATTTTGACCCATCTACCATCTCTATAAACTTTGGTTACTGAATTTGGTTCTTGGTCAACAACTTTTTGATTTCTTAAAGGGTTATTTCCATCTTTTTGGGAGTATAAAATATTTTTATCATTATCCCTTATTTTTTTAAACTTTTCATTAAATCCATTGATAAAATCACGGGCAAGGAACACATTTAGTTTATCACTTGAACAACCATATCTCGCTGTATCTCCATCAATGTCCGAAAAGGCAATGGGGTTATTCCCAAAACAAGCATAACTACTGATACTCAAATTAGGTCTTGGATCCACATTCCACCGTCTCCCTAACCTAGAATCATATTGCCAGTACTCTGCGGTGGTACTGTTTCCTTCTCCATAAATTTGTTCAGTTGTTTTGGTCCTTAAATGGTCTTCACGAGTTCCACTTCGTTTCGGTTCGTCATCCTTTTCTTGGGTGTTAAACCCATATTTATGCCCAAAACTGCCAGCTTGGTAGGTTTTTATTTTCAAGAGATTGTATTTTCTTACTTTATTTTGATGCCTGGCTTGCATGGGTTTATGGTGTAGCGAAGATATAAAAATTTGTTAGAAAATAGCAAACTTTTGATTTAGAAAATATTTGGCTTAGTGTTAGTTTTCTTTAAAATTTTGTTTAGGCGAAAAGCATAATGGAAAAGCACAAGAAAAATCATTATTTATACCCATTGGTATATAATTGCTGAATTGAACAAACTAAAAATTTTTGCAAGGAGAAATTAGGCAGTTTCTTTATTCCATAATCGATTAAAAATATAATCGTATAAAATCAATAGCGCTATACTAATAAAACCACCTACTGCAAAACCTATAAAAATATCAGAAGGAAAGTGTACCCCATTATATATGCGAGAAAAACCAATAATTATAGCCCATAATAGTATTAAAAAATGCCCAAACGAAGAAAATCCTAAAATAGTAGAAGCCACTATTGCGATTGCTAAATGATTGGCTGCATGTGCAGAAGGGGTGCTATAGCCGCTACCACCTTCTATTCTTTTTATGGCATATAATTCCTTAATTTGATTTGGTCTTTGCCTTTTAAAAGTATGTTTTACTAAATTACAGGTTTGCTCTGTTACAAGATAGGCAAAAAAAATAAATAATATGGGTAACCATGCTTTACTTTTAAATTTCTTGATTGCTAAAACTATAAATAAAATATAAATAGGAATCCAAATAAACTTATTTGAGATAATAGGCATGATTGCATCAAAAAATCCATTGCTAATTTGATAATTAATAAAATGAAAAAGTGTTTTATCCATGTATTTTTATTTTTGTGCAATAATAATTAACCTTGGAGAAAATGCTGCATCAAACTTATTTAATTCATAATCTCCATATATATCAATAATATTTAGGTGATTGGCCTTATATAATTGTTTAAAATCTTCTAATGTTATCAATCTAACCTTTTCTTCAAAACTAATATTATTTAAACCTATTTTGCTATCTGACACCAAAATCTCTTTATAAACATATCCATTTTCAATGGTCTTTTTAGTTTTAAAGTGCACATTATTAACCGTTTTTTCTTGCCATATCTCATCGTTTTTTACCAAGCTTGCATTAAAATAATCTTGTATTATTAAGCCATCCTTTTTTAGTGCGAGTTTTAAATTACTAATAGCCGCTAAGTCTAAAAGTGTGTTCTCAAAATAGCCAAAACTTGTAAATAAATTAGTTACAATATCATACTCTTCTTGATCAAATGTATCAAGTATATTATGAACTTCAAACTTTAAAGCCAAATTTTCTTTTTGCAATTTTTTGGCTTCAGCAATACTATTTATAGAAAGGTCAAAGCCAGTAACATCATAGCCTTTATTTGCAAATGAAAGGGCGTGCCTTCCTTTTCCACAAGCAGTTTCAAGTAGTTTTTTATATTTTATTGGAGGAAATAATTTTGCAATATTCGCAGTAAAAATTTCTGCCTCTTCCACATTTCTGTGCTCATAAAGCAAATGGTAATATTCAGAATCAAACCACGACTCAAACCATTCCATTAAACAATATTCATCCTAAAATTTATACCTAAATTGTTTTCCATTATAAACTGCATGGTTTCCTAAATCTTCCTCAATTCTTAATAATTGATTGTATTTTGCCATTCTGTCACTTCTGCTTGCACTACCAGTTTTTATTTGTCCACTGTTTAATGCCACTGCCAAATCTGCAATAAAACTATCTTCCGTTTCACCGCTTCTGTGGCTTATAATATGCGTATAATTTGCTGCTGTTGCCATTCTTATTGCATTCATTGTTTCTGTGAGTGTACCTATTTGATTCACCTTTATCAAAATACTATTGCCAGCTTGTTTTTCTATACCTTGTTTAAGTCTTTTAGGATTTGTAACAAATAAGTCATCACCCACTAATTGCACTTTACTGCCAATAGTTTTTGTTAAATTTATCCATCCATTCCAATCATCTTCATCTAGCCCGTCTTCTAGGCTAATGATTGGATATTGAGTGCACCACTTTTTCCAATAATCCACCATTTCATCAGAAGTAATTGATTTTTTAGAACTTTTTGTAAAAGTATATAATCCTGTTTTCTTATCATACATTTCGCTTGCTGCTGCGTCAATTGCTAAATAAATATCTTTGCCTGGTTTATATCCAGCTTTTTCAATCGCCTTTAAAACTGTTTCTATAGCTTCTTCATTAGACTGGATATTTGGAGCAAAACCACCCTCATCGCCTACATTTGTAGCGTAGCCTTTGGCCTTTAACACACTTTTTAAATGATGAAAAACCGATACACCCATTTGCAGTGCCTCACTAAAGCTTTCAGCATTGAGCGGCACGATCATAAATTCTTGAAAATCAATAGCATTGTCTGCATGTGAGCCCCCATTTAATATATTCATTAAAGGGATTGGCAAAGTGCAAGCATTAGCACCACCCAAATATCTGTATAGTTCCTGACCACTCTCAGCAGCAGCTGCCTTGGAACATGCCAAAGATACTGCCAATATTGCATTCGCTCCTAAATTTGACTTGTTTTCTGTTCCATCAAGACTAATCATTGTGTAATCTATTTCGGCTTGATTATTTATAGGCAGACCAACTAAAGCATCTGCTATAACAGTATTTACATTGTTTATCGCATTTAATACTCCTTTTCCTAAATATAGTTTTCCACCATCTCTTAACTCTGTGGCCTCATGTATACCTGTGCTTGCTCCACTTGGCACTGCTGCACGCCCTAAAAATCCATTTTCTGTAAAAACATCTGCCTCTATAGTAGGATTTCCCCTAGAATCCAAAATCATTCTTGCTTTAATATCTATTATGCAACTCATTATTTATTATTATTAATCATTGTTATAAAATCATCAAAAAGATAACGCGAATCATGCGGCCCTGGAGCTGCTTCTGGATGGTATTGTACTGCAAATGCTGGCCTATCAACAACAGTTATCCCCTCTATTGTATGGTCATTTAGATTAATATGACTTATTCTTACAGCTGTATTGTTTTTATCTTCTTTTACAGAAAACCCGTGATTTTGACTCGTAACTTCAGAAAGTCCTGTTTTTAGATTTAATACGGGGTGATTTAATCCCCTATGACCATGGTGCATTTTGTATGTTTCTAATCCACACGCTTTTGCTAAAATTTGATTGCCAAGACAAATGCCAAAAACTGGCATTTTTGCCTCTAAAAAGGCTTTTGTGTTTTCTACAGCATACGCCATTGTTGCGGGATCTCCAGGGCCATTTGATAACATAATGCCATCTGGTTTAAAATCCATAATGTCTTTTAAGCTTGCCATTGCAGGAAAAACACCAACATAAACATCTCTTTCAACTAAGCATCTTGCAATATTTTTTTTAGTTCCAAAATCTAGTAAGGCAACCCTATTAAATGCATTATCTGCTCCTTGTGCATAAAATTTATCTGTTGTTACTTGGCTGCTCAACTCTAACCCGTCCATGCTTGGCACAGCCCTTAATCTTTCTTTTAATTGATCTATGTCAAAAATTTCTGAAGAGATAATCGCATTCATAGCTCCGCTGTTTCTTACAATTCTTGTTAATTCTCGTGTGTCTACATCTGTAATACCTACTAAATTTCCTTGCATCATAAAATCATCTAAGGAACTTGTGGCCTGAGATCTTGAATAATTTGAAGAGAATCTTTTTACAATTAATCCATTTATTTTTATCCCATCGCTTTCCATTTCACTTTCCTTAGCGCCATAATTACCAATGTGGTTATTTGTAGCAATAAGAATTTGTCCAAAATAGCTAGGGTCGGTAAACACCTCTTGGTAACCAGTCATGCCAGTATTAAAGCATATTTCTCCAGTACTAGTGCCGATTTTACCAATAGCATTTCCTCTAAAAATTGCACCATTTTCTAAAACTAAGATTGCAGAAGTTTGTGTATTTATAATCACTGTATTTTATTGGGGCAAAATTAATAAAAATTATGTTTAATTATTTAAACAACTTTTGCCCAATCAATGTTTCATGTTATTTGCATAAAAATGTTTATAAAAGAGTCCAATACTCGTATTGCTTTCAAAAAAATTGATTAAATAAAAAAGCGCAAAATTACATTTTGCGCTTTTTTATTATAATTGACAGTTTATTCTATTTAACCTCTTCAAAATCTACATCCTCTACATTGCTCTCCGCGTTATCTTTTGTGTTGGGTTCTGCTTGAGTCTCTTGTGCAGGCGCTCCTTCTGCCTGCTGAGCATTGTAAATATCTTGACTTGCAGCATTCCATGCTTCATTTAGTGCATTTGTAGTTGTTTCTATTAAAGAAAAATCTTTTGCAGCATGTGCTTTTTTCAATTCTTCAAGTGCAGTTTCTATAGGTTGTTTTTTTTCTGCTGGTATTTTTTCTCCAAATTCTTTAAACTGCTTCTCGGTTGAGAAAATTAATGCGTCTGCTGCATTTAGTTTCTCAATTTCTTCTTTAAGTTTTTGATCTGAATCTGCATTTGCTTCTGCTTCTTTTTTCATTTTCTCTATTTCTTCTTTGCTAAGTCCGCTGCTGCTTTCAATTCTTATTTTTTGCTCTTTTCCTGTTCCTTTATCTTTTGCACTCACATTTAATATTCCATTTGCATCAATATCAAAAGTTACTTCTATCTGAGGAACACCTCGCTGTGCGGGTGGCAAGCCATCAAGGTTAAACATACCTATCGATTTGTTATCCTTAGACATCGGTCTCTCTCCCTGCAATACATGTATCTGAACCGAAGGTTGATTATCTGACGCGGTAGAAAATACCTCACTTTTTTTGGTAGGAATTGTGGTGTTGGATTCAATTAATTTAGTCATCACACCACCCATAGTTTCTATACCTAATGATAATGGTGTTACATCTAATAGCAAAACATCTGTAACATCACCACTAAGAACAGCACCTTGGATAGCTGCACCAACTGCAACAACCTCATCCGGATTTACACTTCTATTAGGAGCTTTGCCAAAATATTTTTCAACAGCTTCTTGAATAGCAGGTATCCTTGTGCTGCCTCCAACTAAAATTATTTCATCTATTTCTGATGGTTTTAATCCCGCATTTTTAAGTGCAGTTTTGCATGGTGTAATTGTTCTTTGTACTAAATCATCAACTAATTTCTCGAATTGCGCCTTGCTCAAAGTGCGCACAAGGTGTTTGGGTATACCATCTACTGGCATAATATAGGGTAGATTAATTTCAGAACTTGCAGCAGAAGACAATTCTATTTTGGCTTTTTCTGCACCTTCTTTAAGCCTTTGTAAAGCCATAGGATCTTTCGATAAATCTAATCCTCCATTTTCGTCCTTAAATTCTTGAATCAACCAGTCAATAATTTTTTGATCAAAATCATCACCACCTAGATGAGTATCTCCATCTGTGGCTTTAACTTCAAAAACACCATCTCCTAATTCTAAAACAGAAACATCATGGGTGCCTCCACCACAATCAAATACCACAATTTTAGATTCTAGTCCTTTTTTATCTAGGCCATAAGCCAAAGCTGCTGCTGTAGGCTCATTTATTATTCTTCTAACAGTTAGTCCAGCAATCTCTGCGGCCTCTTTTGTTGCTTGTCTTTGTGCATCATTAAAGTATGCTGGCACTGTTACTACTGCTTCCTTTACTTCATATCCTAAAAAATCCTCTGCAGTTTTTTTCATTTTTTGCAAAATCATTGCACTTATTTCTTGCGGGGTAAATAAACGGTCGTCAATTTTTACTCTTGGAGTGTTGTTTTCACCTTTTTCAACTTTATACGGCACCCTGCCCGCTTCCATTTTTACTTGGTCATAAGTATTTCCCATAAATCTTTTTATGGAAGATATTGTTTTTTCAGGATTAGTGATTGCTTGTCTTTTTGCAGGATCCCCAATTTTTCGTTCTCCATCTTTTAAAAAAGCAACGATTGATGGAGTTGTTCTTTTTCCCTCACTGTTTGTAATCACTACTGGCTCATTACCTTCCATCACGGCTACGCAAGAGTTGGTGGTTCCTAAATCTATTCCAATTATTTTACTCATATTATTTATTATTTTAATCTTACTATAACAATTAAAATACCAATCCTTAAAATAATGTAATTCTAATAACAAATATGACTAATTGGCAGTATTGAAAAAAAAAGCACAGCCTTTGTCAGTTTTTAGGCATTAAATAATGACATTTATACCCTTAGATTTTAAAATCCTATCGCTGATGTTTTAGGACTATTGGATAACAAAAATGATGTTTGACCAGATGGGGGAACTTTCTTAGTAAGAAAAATATTTCTGCTTGCAAAAATTCCTGCACCGTTATTAATATTTGTATAATCAGTCTGTTTTTGAACAATACCAATAGAAGGTGTGCTAACAGAAATATAGTTCACCAATTCTTGAGTAGCTCCTATAAAACTAAATTGAAATGATTTGGCCTGCCTTATCCAATCTTTTCTTGGAGCAATTTGGCTTGTGAGTAAATCATAAAATAACTCTCTTGAAATATTATTAGAAAATCTAAATGTGGCTTTGGGTGAAACATTTTTTAAAATTTTCCAAGTGATTGTTTTATTAAACTTATTTAAAGTATCAAATTTATCATATTCTACATATTCAAAATCCATAATTACATCGTAATTTGCAGTATTTATTCCTGGCACAAAATCTATATTTATTCCTCCATTTGGGCCATTGCTTAATGAAAAGTCTGTTGAAAAATTTGTTATTGGGCCATTAATAAATGGACTTCCAGCAATAATTGCTACAGCATTAGCTTCTATTCCTGTTTTGTTATCTTTAACTTTAATAAAGTACCTACTATTGGTTTTTATAGGCAAATTGGTGGTGTAGAGAATATTGGGTTGATTTAAAAAAATGCCAGAATTTTTATTGGGAATATTCTCAGGAGTAAGGATGGTAGTGGTGTTTGTAAGCTCTTCAAGTAATGTAACCTCGATGCTCGAAAAATAGACACTGTCGGCAATTTGAGCAACTTCTTTTACGCTTTGATTATTTGTTATAAAAGCCCTATTTACTTTTATATACTGTTTTGATTGTGATGGGTCTAATAAGCCAAAAACAACAATTGTCTCTTTGTGAGGAGCATTTACTTCTAGGTCATTTTTACAAGCATTGAGCAAAGCACAAAATGCAATAATGGTAAATGACTTACCAATATTTTTTCTAAAATTAAATAATTTAATCTTCTTAAACATTACCTTTGCTGCTATTTATAAATAAAAATGCAAATATGCGGTTAATATTTTTAATTATTGGGTTATTGGTGTCATTTTTTACAAAAGGACAACAAATTACTAAAGTATACGAGTATGTTATGCTTGAAGAAGCATTTTCTAGCATCAACGAAACATGGCCACAGGTATTTAATACAGAAAATTTAGCCATTACGCAGGCTAATAAATATGAATTGCGAAGATTGAACACCAATTCGGGCAACTTCTTTTTTCCAAAAATCAAACCTTTAATTAATTTTAGCATAACCACATCGCTAAGTTTTGATAAATCTGCGAATAAAAATTCAAGTTTGGGTATTTTAATGCTTGGGCAAGAAGATGGTAAAGGGGGCGTGCTTATAGAAATTAACAAACAAAAATCATTTAGAATTAGTAAACTTAATGGAGATAAGTTTTATTACACAAACAATAACTTAGACAATGGCTGGGTGAAAGAAAGTAAGATTATTAAAACTTCTAAAAATATTCTAAAAATCAAGGCATTTAACCGCACCTATGATTTGTTTATTAATGATAAATTTGTTTTTACATTTACCGAAATTGAATATGATAAAGGAACATTTGCACTTTTTATTGGACCTCTATCACATGGCTATTGCAATAGTTTTGTGCTACGCACAGATCCTCCTATATCTTTTGGTGAAGAAAACACTGGAATAGAAAAACTTGAAGCGCAAATCATTGCTTTAAAAAGAGAAAGTAATAGCAAAAACCAAGAAATTGATAGGCTCAAAGCTATGCAGTTAAACGAAAAAGACAACAAAGATGAAATAAATAAACTTTCTGAAATAAACAAACAATTAAACAATTCTATAGATTTGATTAACAAGCAGGCAGATAGTTTGGAAGATTTAATAGAAGGTTATAAAAACTTTAAAAACACAATTATTAATGGCCCAGATGGAGAAGCAGTGCAAACATTGTCTTCAAAATTAGAAGAAAATAGAGAATTATTTGAGCGCAACAAAATCAAATTTGATAGCCTTTATGATTTGGATAAAGCACAAAAAGATCAAATAAAAAGGTTAAGCATTATTAATGAAGATTTAAATATTAAGGATAGTTTAAATTTGGATGAATTAATATACCTTAGAAAACAAATAAATTGGATAATCAAAAATTGTAATAAGGATTCCTTTAATTTTTTAGATAGTATAAACGGAACAGGCTTTAGTCCATCACTACATTTTTTTAATTATAATGCTACTGCCCTATTTTATGGTTCAGCTATTAAATTAGGCTGCTTAGACAGAAATAAGAATAAAATTTAATTATGAAAAAAGATTTTTCTCAAATTAGTAGAGTAACCACACACGTGCTTCAAGAAATGAAAGAAGCAAATGTGAAAATAAGCATGCTTACTGCATACGATTATTCGTTGGCAAGAATAGTTGATGATGCAGGAATAGATGTTATTCTTGTAGGTGATAGTGCAAGTAACGTTATGGCAGGGCATGAAACCACGCTTCCTATAACATTAGAACAAATGATTTACCATGCAAGCAGCGTTGTTAGAGGTATCAGTAGAGCTTTAGTTGTAGTTGATTTACCTTTTGGCAGCTATCAAGGAAATAGTAAAACCGCTTTGGAAAGTGCTATTAAAATAATGAAAGAATCTGGCGGGCATGCAGTTAAACTTGAAGGAGGCATAGAAGTAATAGAAAGTATACAACGAATATTGACTGCTGGTGTTCCTGTAATGGGTCATTTGGGATTAACACCACAGTCTATTTATAAATTTGGAACTTATGCGGTAAGGGCAAAAGAAAAAGAAGAGGCGAAAAAATTAATTGAAGATGCAATACTATTAGAAAAGACAGGGTGTTTTGCTATTGTGTTGGAAAAAATACCCGCAGTTTTAGCAGCAGAGGTGGCAAAAAGTGTTCAAATACCTGTAATAGGTATTGGTGCAGGCAATGGTGTAGATGGACAAGTTTTGGTGCTGCATGATATGCTTGGAATAAGTAAAGATTTTAGCCCTAGGTTTATCAGGCGGTATGCCTCTTTATTTGAAACAATTAAAAAAGCAGTTTCAAACTATATTACAGATGTTAGAAGTGAAAATTTTCCCTCTCAAGAGGAACAGTATTAGCTAATTGAATAGCGGTGAATGGTGCTACAAAAACATTTTTTCATGTATTTACAGCTTTAAATTCAAACGTATAAAAAAAACTCATTCCATATATTTTACATTACTTTGATGCAGAAGTAAGATTTAATCTTTTTATTTGTAAACTTTATATGAAAAAATATTTGCTAGCCTATTTACTTTTTGCCTTAAAATTAATTATTTATTGCCAACTAAATGGTTCAGGTTATATTATTGAACATATTGGTAGTCAAAAATATATAAGTGCGATTATTCAGTTAAAAGATACAGTTTACAAAAAGGATTTAATTGCAGAATCTGTAATAATAAGAACAGATTTAGGCACCATATTAACTTGTTTAATACCGGAAAATAAATTGAAATGTATTAAAACTGCTGATTATATTATCGCTTTTGAAGGAGCAATGTATAGCAATGCAGTCCGTTTTAAAAATGAGGGTGCACGTCTTCATAGTAAAGTAAATCAGGTTCAAAATGGCTTAAACAATGGATTAGTAAAAAACTATGGAGGAAAAAATGTGCTTGTTGGTATAGTAGATATTGGCTTTCAAACAGACAATCCTAGTTTTTATGCAAAAGATAGTGTGAGTTATAGGGTAAAACAGTTTTGGGATCAAAGTGCTTTGCAAAACAATGGCCCAACGCCCTATTTGTATGGAAAACTTTGCCAAACACCAAATGAAATTTTGAATCAAGTAGACTTAGATGGTAGTCATGGAACACATGTTGCAGCCATTGCCGCTGGTTCTGGATTATCCACACCCGGTCTTAAACATCGAGGTATGGCACCTGAAAGTGATTTAATTTTTGTGAAAATAAAATATGCCACTGATGCTATTCCTGGCAGTGCTTATGGCGATTATATTGTAGCAAACCCAAATATTATAGATGCATATAGTTTTATTTTTAAATACGCCAAAGCAAATAATCAAGCTGCGGTTATAAATTTAAGTTGGGGCATGCACACTGGGCCGCATGATGGCAGCAGCCTTTTTGATAAAGCAGTAGAAGAACTAGTCAAAAATGCAGGTCATATTATTGTAGGTGCAAATGGCAATGATGGCAACAACGATATGCACTTTTCTTATCAATTTAATAAAGATACAATTAAAACTATCCCAATAGATAGGTTAAGAAATTTTTCTAATAAAGAGTCCGTTTATACAGATGTTTGGGGGTCTAAAAATATGCCATTTAGTTTTAGATTGCATTTATACGATACTTCTAAAAACATACTTGTCTCCTCCCCTTTTTATAATTCAAACACACTAAGCAGATTAGATACCATAAACTCTGCCAATGGCGATACGCTAATTTTTGAGCTTCAGATACAGGCAAATTACATTCACAATCAAAAACCTAATGTATTGATAATGGCAACGAACTATAAGCCAAAGAAAAATTTTATCGTTTTAGAGTTCTTTTCTGATTCGGGTAGAATAGATGCCTGGAATAGTGGTGATGCGCTAAACTGGAGCACAGGTTTTTTTGTAGACAAAATAAGAAATGCCTCGTTTTTAACAGGTTTTAAAAAAGGAGACAATATGCACACCATGGGCGAAAATGGTGGTACAGGAAAAGGAACAATTAGTGTTGGGGCATATATAAATAGAGCAATTTGGGTATCAAATAAAGGTAAATTAATTGACGAATCTAATAGTTTAACCCCTGGAAATTATGCAAGTTTTAGTTCAATAGGTCCAACAATTGATGGCAGAATTAAGCCTGATATTGCTGCTCCAGGCCAAAATATTGTAAGTGCTGTAAACAATAGAGATTTTAGAGATTTTAACAGCAATGCATTAGCAGATATTAGTGTTTTTAATAATGATACTCAATTTTGGGTTTCATATAGCGGCACTAGCATGGCTGCGCCTCATGTAACTGGAATTGTAGCATTAATGCTTGAGGCAAATCCAAATTTGAATGCAGCGCAAGTAAGTTTTATTTTAAAAAACACAGCCATGCAAGATGCCTTTACAGGTCAGTTGCCAAATAATAGATGGGGATATGGAAAAGTAAATGCATTGGCAGCGGTATCAGCTGCAGAAAAGCAATCGTTTTTAGATCAATTATCAGAAGCTAATGTAAAGGTTTTTCCAAATCCATCAGATGGTGTTTTTACAGTAGAAGTAATTGCTAACAACATAACTTTAAAAATTTATGATTTAAACGGCAAGCAGTTAAGCGCTGCAACATTGCAAAGCGGAAGTAATAAAATAAATATAAATCAAAATGGATTAATGCTGCTTTACTTTGAGAATAATGGCCTATATTTTGTAAAAAAGGTATTGATTAATTAATAATTATGGAAACAAATCGATGAATAGGTGAATCTATTATCGTATTTATGTTTTAAAAAGCCATTGAAATAAAAAAACTGATTATATTTGCAGATGTTTAAAAAAACCCAATGAGAGAAGTACAATTTAGAGAAGCCTTAAGAGAAGCATTGCAAGAAGAAATGCGCAGAGATGAGCTCGTTTTTTTGATGGGAGAAGAGGTTGCAGAATATAATGGCGCTTATAAAGTGAGCCAAGGTATGTTGGCAGAGTTTGGAGAAAAAAGAGTGATAGATACACCAATTGCAGAGCTAGGCTTTGCGGGTATAGGTGTTGGTGCTGCTATGAATGGATTAAGACCAATCATAGAGTTTATGACATTTAATTTTTCATTAGTTGCTATCGATCAAGTAATTAATGCAGCAGCTAAAATCAATAGTATGAGTGGTGGTCAGTTTACTTGTCCAATTGTATTTAGAGGCCCTACAGGTTCAGCAGGTCAATTAGGTGCTCAGCACTCACAAAGTTTTGAAAATTGGTATGCAAATACCCCTGGTTTAAAAGTGGTAGTGCCCTCTAATTGCGAAGATGCTAAAGGATTGCTTAAAACAAGTATCAGAGATAATGACCCTGTGATATTTATGGAAAGCGAACAAATGTATGGAATGAAAGGGATGATTCCTGATGGTGAATATACTATACCTATAGGCAAAGCAAAAATAGTTTCAGAAGGAAATGATGTAACTATTGTGTCTTTTGGAAAAATGATGCTGCGATGCATCGAAACTGTGGAATTATTGGCTAAAGAAGGCATCAATGCAGAACTTATTGATATGCGCACTGTAAGGCCATTAGATTATCAAACAGTAATAGAAAGTGTTAAAAAAACCAATCGCCTTGTCATTGTGGAAGAAGCTTGGCCGCTTGCATCTATAAGCAGTGAAATATCCTATATGGTTCAAAAAATGGCCTTTGACTATTTAGATGCTCCAGTATTAAGAGTTACTACCAAAGATGTTCCGCTGCCTTATGCAAGCACACTTGTAGACGCTTTTTTACCTAGTGTTGCCAAAATCATTGAAGCTGTAAAATCTGTAAGCTATCTTGCAAAATAAGATTTTAAAGCATTTTTCACTTGCTATTTCTTATATCTTTCATCCTTTATTTGTAAATTTTTTTATTGCAATAATTATACTTTATTGCCATCCTTTGCTCAGAGGGAAATTAGATTTTGCTCAATTATCAAAAATTGGATTGCTTTTATTAATCACCTTAATAGGTATACCAATTTTGGCATTAAACACGTTTAAAAGAGCTGGATATATTAGTAGTTTTCATTTACCCAATCAAAAAGAGCGGTTTTTGCCCTTTATTTTTATTGCAGCCCTTTTAGCAATAAGTGCTTATCAAATATGGGATGGCTCTTTTAACACTGTTGCGATAATGATTTTATGCTCCGCCATTGCATTATTTGTAAACGCAAGTTTATTGACTTTTACTAAAGCTAGTGTTCATACCATGGCAATGGCAGGTGGGGCTGCATACTTTTTAAAAGAAGGAATATATTGGCAAAATAATCAATTTATACTTTTGGCTTGTTTTTTTATTCTCTTTACAGGAATAGTGGCTACATCTAGATTGGTATTAAAAGCCCATAATTTTAAAGAAATTTTGATTGGATTATTAATTGGAATTTTGGTAATATTGTGCATTATATGAAAACCTATCAAAATATTCTTTTAGAAATAAGTAAAAACATCGCTACCATTACGCTAAATAGGCCAGAAGTTTATAATGCATTTAACGATGAGCAGAGCTTTGAATTGCAGGAGGTCTTAAAATTAGTTGGAAAGGACAATGAAGTAAGGGTCATAATTATAACAGGAGCTGGAAAAGCATTTTGCAGCGGTCAAGATTTAAAATCAATTTCAGGCAATAAAGAAAGATCTTTAGCAGACTCATTGCATAAAAGATACAATCCAATAATACGATTAATGCGCAATATGCCTAAGCCAATAATTTGCAAATTAAACGGGGTTGCTGCTGGTGCAGGTTGCTCATTGGCCTTGGCAAGTGATTTTATCATCGCTTCTACCAAGGCATCACTCATAGAAATTTTTATAAATGTTGGATTGGTTTTAGATAGTGGCTCTTCTTATTTTTTACCGCGTATTGTTGGCACTCAAAAAGCGTTTGAAATGGCTACAATGGCTACAAAAATTGATGCACAAGAAGCAATGAACTTAGGAATAATTAACCGTTTGGCAGAACCAGAAAATTTAGATGAAGAAACATTAAAGATTGCGCTCTATTATGCAAATGCACCGACAAAAGCAATTGGTTTAATGAAAAAAATGTTAAATAAATCAACCTATAGTGATTTAGATACAATGCTAGATTATGAGGCTTACTGTCAAGAAATTGCAGGCAAAAGTGATGATTATAAAGAAGGTGTAGCCGCATTTAACGAAAAAAGGCCTGCAAATTTTACAGGAAAATGAGAAAAGAATGCTTATTTTTGAACCATTGATATGAAAATAAACCTATTTCTTTTATTTCTTAGCCTCGCTGGATTTTTAAAATCACAAGAAAATCCTCATCGCTGCGGTTTTGATTTACTTTTAGAAAATAATCCAAAGGTATCAGAACAACTCAAAAAGAATTCAGAAAAATGGAAATCTGACTTTAATAATCAACAATTTCGTAGAAATTATATTTATAACTATGATACCACATATATTGTTAAAGTGGTTTTTCATGTTTTATATAACAATACATCAGAAAATATTCCAGATTCTACGATTATTACACAAATGCAGGTAATAAACGAAGATTTTAATAGGCAAAATAGGGATACAAATGCTACACGACAAATTTTCAAGGGTGTTGCTGGCAGTATGCGTATTAGGTTCGAATTGGCTACAGTCGGCCCTAATGGGTTACCCACAAATGGAATAACAAGAACCTTTACGACTATTAATTCTTTCTCGAACCATAATCCTAATTTAGACGAGAGAATGAAATACAATTCCAATGGCGGTAAAGATGCATGGGATACTGACAATTATTTAAATGTTTGGGTATGTGATATGTTTCCAACCAACCCTTCAAACGGATTCGTGGCAGGTTATGCAACTCCGCCAAACGATGCGCCAAATTGGTCACTCTTTTATCCAAAAGAGGTGCAGGGAGCAGTTGTTCATTTTTCTACTGTCGGTAGATTCAACATTACTGCATCTTCAAATAATAGTGGCGGATTAGGCAGAACCTTAACCCACGAACTTGGTCATTACTTTGGATTATTTCATACTTGGGGTATTGCGTCTAACTGTAATACCAGCAATGATGATTATATAGATGACACCCCAAATACAAGGGAGTCTAATTTTAATTGCAATTTTGTTAATACTTGCACTGATCCTATAAATGATTTACCAGACCAAATAGAAAACTACATGGATTATGCACTTGGAAGGTGTCAAAATATATTTACAGCACAGCAGGCTGCTTTAATGAAATATAATATCAATACACATAGAAAATCGATTTACACCACAGAGGTGAGCGTGGATAGTGTAATTGGGGCTAATGTGGATGCCAAGCCGCGTATTTTATTTAATCCTAAAAATGAATTGCATTTAACTGCAGATATTTTTACTCAAACACTTTTTAGTGTAGAATTGTATGATATGGTTGGTAGAAAAATATTAACAAGAAACAATGTAAAACTAAATGGCCCTTTTATGATATTAGGTACTGAATTAATTGCAAACGGACAATATATAGTAAAAGTGCTAAATAAATCTACAAACACGCTCACTACTCTAAGATGGTCTAAGGCCCAACGACAATAATCTTTGGTATATAAACAGCATTTATTTTGCTAATGATATGTAAAACTAAAGTAAAAGTATTGATTGTTTTATTTGCAATCGTGCAGTCTTTAAATGCGGAGTATAATATGCATTGCTGCGGGTTTGACAATTACCTTGATTCTAATGTTGCTGTAAAAGACAACATGATAAATCATTTTAAAAAAAGGAATCAATCTGTTAATCAAAAACTAAATAGACGAAATTATACTTATAACGTGGATACCACTTATGTTATAAAAGTTGTTTTGCTAAAACATAAAAAGTACCCAAAACAGAGACCATTCCAAAAAAGATGAAAACAAATAAATCGCCAAAGCCAGAATATCCATAGGCCTTTTTTCCTACCGTATATGCAATTGCAGAAAAAATGGCAAACAATCCAATGGTGAAAAGTACAGTCAGTTCTTGTATGTTTAAACCTGCACTAATTAATAAATAAACACCTAAAAAAAGGCAAATTAAACTGTTGTAGGCCAATGCCAATTTCATTTGCTTCTCAGAAATCAAACCAAGGGTCAGCGCCCTGTCTTTTCTTTTTGCGGCTTGGTCTGTGCCTTTCTGAAAATCGCCTAAATCATTTGCAAAATTGCTTAAGACTTGCAAGCTTAGCGCTACTAAAATACACAAAATAGCAGTGGTTATTTTAAAATAATCAAAATGGATATGTTGCAATAATGCCATTGCAACACCCGTTATTGGGCCGGCCAATGCCAAAGGAAGTGTTTTTGGCCTTGCCGCCAAAATCCATGGTTTTAACATGTTGCAAATATGCTCTGCAAAAAACCTTTGGTTTTAAAATTATTTAAAATTATTTTAGGTTATGTTTGCCATTAAGTTTTATTAAACTGATAAAACTGTTAAGACAGAAATATAAACAAATTAAAATTATGAAAAAAGTATTGATTACATTGGTAGTTACTGGATTGCTTTTAGCGTCTTGTGGCAAGTATGAGGAAGGTCCAGGGTTTTCTTTAAGGTCTAAAAAAGCAAGAGTTGAAGGAAAATGGAAACTGGAAAAAGAGATAGAGAATGGACAAGACGTACCTTTAGAAGCAGATGACAAAGATGACGTTTGGAAATTTAACAAGGATGGTACCTTTGAGTTTCAAGATCCAGGAAACTCAACAGAAAAAGGCAAATGGTTTTTTGACGATAAAAAAGGAAATATCCTAATAACCTATGAGTTTTTTGGGGGGGATATTGCAATAGTATTAGAGGTGGTTAGGTTAACCAATAATGAGTTTTGGTTTAAAAACACAAGTGGTTCAGATGTTTATGAAATACATTTGATACAATAGGCGAAAAAATATTTTAATTAAAAAGTCAGCATTTTATTGCTGGCTTTTTTTTTGCCCTTTTTTTAATTCTTTTCTCAATTCAAAATAAGGCATTTAAATTCCATTATCTTTGCAGTCTTAAATTATGGCTGTCAATGAATGTTTACAAAGGGTTAATATACAATAAGGTAATATAATTTATTAAATATAAAACCAAATTTATATAAGCCAATATTGACAGAAGAAGGTGAAAAAAAAGCACAATTAAATATTAAGCCATATATCGCAAATAACCCTGCCCCTCTTTTAAAAATTGGCGCTAATATTTTTAGTAAACAAGAATTTGAGTTTGCAATCTATGATTTAAATGGAAAATTGGTTTTAAATAAACAAAATATTATACTAAATAAAATGCAAACCTTTGAACAAAGCTTTTACCTAGAATCAGGTTGCTATTTTGTTAATATTACTAATGTGTCAATAGGTTTTAGCCAAACACTAAAATGGATAAAAAATTAATATAGCTTTAAAAAGCCATTTGTTATACTGCCCCCATTCAAGGATTTTATTAGACTACCAGATGACGATAAAATAAAAATCTCGCTATTTGAAACATAATCTCTCGCATCTGATAAATATATTTTTTCATCAATTAGATTAAAACCATAAAAGTTAGCATCAGTTTTGGTAAAAATTTGCGCAGTATTTCTATCATTAACTTTGATCAATTCATTAGAAAACAGCAAGTAAGTCTCATTTTTAGAATGTTTTATTTTAAGTGGACTGTTTTTTTTGCATAAGTAAATAAACTGATTATTTAAGGAAGAAATATCAAAACTAAATACTGAATCATTTTTTATGGTGTAATAAAGTGCTTTACTATTTTCATTTTGTAAAGAAAGGGCTTTGCCAAATTGAAAAACATCAATTACCTGATTTTGTACATTAATTTTTTGCAATACATTTAATTTCTTATTTAAAAAATACACTTCATTATTAAATGAAATTAACTCCTCTACCCAACCATTCACCGCCACTGTGGATACTAGTTTAAAAGTTTCAGCATCAAATACAGATATCTTATTTGAATATAAATCAGAAACAAATACACTGCCATTATGAAACAAGGCAAATCGCGGACTGGTTAAATTTTTAATCGTATAAATAGAATTAAAATTAGAAGTATCTATAATTTCTATTTTTCCACTATTGTTTACCACTATCCAAAGCTTGGCATTGATTATAGCAGCAGATTGGCAAATATCGCCTAATGGACGTTTATTGACCTTTTCAAATTTGTTTTTGTCAAGCTCATAATTTATGTCATTTAATGCGTCAATAGATGCATTTCCCCATTGAAAATTGCCTTCATTGAGTAAAAGAATTTGTTTGCCGTTATTTGATAAGATTGTTTCAGGGAGTATTTCTATTGGTTTTCTACACGCAAAAAAACAAAAAACAACGGTCAAAAAACATAAAAAAGGTTGCTTCATGCTTAATCTAATAAAAATTGCTTAGCACTTAAACTGCCATCCAAAGCTGATAATTGAATAAAATACACCCCTTTTGCCAAACTACTCATATCTATTTTAGTTTCTTTTGTTTGCAACTGCACTGCCCCAAAACTGTTAAAAACAGTAACCATTGGGTCTTTTATTAAAGTTTTGATATTTATTATTCCATTAGTAGGATTAGGAAAAACATCAAAATCTAAATGCTGTTTTATTCTTGGGGTATTGCCAATCAATTTAATCCCAGTCCCAAAAACATCCATCGTAACAAAACCTGGAGTATTCATTCCAAATTGCCCGTTATCGCTGCTTATTAATGAAATTGTAAAACTATCTGCACCAATAAATTTATCAGGAAAATATATTTCTTTCCAATCTTTTACAATAAATGCTTTAGCGCTATCTGCAAAAGTAAAATTTGCCAAATATACAATCATGGAATCTACAAAAAGACCTTTATTAAAACCCTTTAGTTTCATTACGAATGAATCTCTATCTCTAGAATTAAATTTTTTAGCAAACCTATCGCCATTTTTCATAGATTGATATACATAAGTGGTGTTGCAAATCATAAAACTGGTAAGTGACTTATTAGCATTTGTATTTAAAAAATATGCGCCATTTTGTCCAACAATGTAGTTTTTTGAGTTTTCGGCACCTTTGCCAGCCATGGTGCTGTATAAATTTGAAAAACCTGCGGTGATGGTGTCTGTCATACTGCTTACTGCAAAACCATTAGACCAATAATTATTTTGAACATCATAAAAACAAGGGAAACTAAAACCAGTATCTACAAAAATTTTATACCCGTTAGGGCTAAATTTTGCGTTATCAAAAGTATCTTTTGTATTCAAAAATGATTCAAAATCAGCAAATTTGATTTGAGCCCTAGAAAAAGTAGAAATTAGCATAAATAATGCAATTGCGAATGTGTGTTTTGTGTTCATATTTATTTATTTATTTATTAAATTTAGTTTTTATTCCAATCTGAAAGTTTCTGCCTGGCATTGGGCGCCATTTTGTGATTTCATAGTATTTATCAAAAATATTATTAACCGCACAAAAAAGAGAAGTAATCATTCTCCGTTTCAGTTTTATATCATAAGCAATAGTCGCATTCAAAAATCCGAAAGCTGGAATAATAATGGTATTTTCAATATCTGCAAAGGAGATGTTTTGATACTGATATCCAATATCTAGCAAATATTTATGGTAACAAATTTGATAATTTATGTTTGCGTGGCTATAGGGAGTATAAAACAATTGTGGGCTTGCACTAAAAATAGAAGATGCCACAGCTTTTGTTAAAGTATAATTTCCACCAAACGAATGTTTAAATTTATATTTTGAATAATCAATTTTTACTTTAACTATAAAATTAGCATGTTGGGTATTTCTAATATTTTTTGGTTGCCAAATATTGCCATTTGGCAGCCAAACTATTTGATTTTGGTATTGGTAAAAATCTCCTGCCAAATCTATCATAAAGCCAATAGCCTTATACTGTTTTTGATAATTTACATGTAAATTTTGAGCAAAACCATTTTCTGGCAATAAATTAATATTTCCGCCACTTGGCCAAAATAAATCATTCAAAGTAGGTGCTCTGAAATTATTGGATAACTGTCCATAAATCATTATTGTGTTTTTTACCCATTTATAATCTATACTGGCAGTGGTGGGCATATATCCCAAACTGTGTATAGTCTGATTGGCTGTTAAAGCAATTTGAGTTTGCTTAAAAGTTTTAGTGAATTTGGCATATCCTATAATTTGATTTATACTTTTGCCATTTAATTTATTAGAGGCACCTATTACGCTGCCATTTTCATTGCTAACACCTAAGCTTAATCTATCTATATTTTTTGATTTTAAAATAATTTCTGCTGTGTTTTGTAACAATAAAGTTTTAAAAAATGAGCTATTATTGTTTTCTGTAAAGCGCAGTTTCTCTATATTTATGCCATTTGTTAGCCTGAATTCTTTGTTTTTAAAATTTTTTGCATATTTTAAACTGATTCTTAACCCCTCATCTTTTTGTTTACTATTGCCAGTATTTGTGTTTAAAATAATGTTGGGAATATTTCTTTCGGCCATCGTAAACCAAGTAGCCAAATAAAACGAATTTTGCTTTTTTAGCTGCCATTCATGCTTTGTCAATACATTGGCTATAGACCCTTCAGCATTTTCAATTCGTTCTTTTTGATTATTGATTAAAGTATAATTATTAAAAGAAAAATTATTTTTTGCAGTTTGAAACTGCGCAGCATATTGCCCTTGATATCTTTTTCTTTCTACATTAGCGGCACCAGCAATAATTTTATTTCCAAAACTTCCTGCGTTTACTTGTATAAAAGATTCTTGCTTATTTTGCCCCAATTTTAATGTTCCAAATAGATTGCCTGAATTTTGGGATATTCCTCCATTTGCAGAAAACTGCATATCTTGAATCAAGCCTGGCAGCAATGTAGCATCAATTTGACCATTGTTAATATTGTTTATTTTTAGCCCCTCCCAAACTACATTTACTTGACTCGCACTGCCTCCGGCAAATCTAATTGAACTCAACATCATTCCGCTGCCCTCTTTTAAATAAAGCCCTTCTTGCTGACGTAATTTTTGAGAAGATGTAAAAAATAGGTTTTGCGAAGCCTGAATATTATTTGTGATTAATAACAAGTTTTTTAACACAGTAGTATCAGCAACACTTGTTTGTGCTTTAACCCTATTTTGATTTACACCAAAAAATAAGGTAAACGATATGAGTAGCATTTTTTTCATCAAAAAAATGGGCTACACAAACAGAAAAATAGCAAAAAAGATTTACACTAAAATCTAATTGCATGACTCTTTTTCCCGAGAGTATTGCTTATTTTTTTGATTATTGGCAGGTTTTCTGACTTGTCCAAAAATTAACTTACCTTCCCATTTATTGCTAAACAGTGGTCTTTTAGTTCTGCTAATTTCTTTTTGTTGGCATACAGCATCGGGTAATGTTTAAGAGTTTAACTTAATTCCCATTTACTTGCTTTATTAGAGCAAACCAATAATCGGTTGCAAACATAGTCTAAAATTTTAAGTAAAAAATAAATATTTTAATTTTCTAACACATTTAATTTAGATTGAAACTGTTTGCCATCAATTTTAAAAGTAATAATGTAAAACCCTGATGATTTTATCGAAAGTGGTTCATTAATACCTGTATAAAATTGTTTGCCTGTTAAATCAAAAAATTTAATATCGCCCGCGTTTGGGGGAAAATTGATGATTTGATTTTTGTTAACAGGATTTGGGTATAAGGTTAAGTCAAATTTGTTTATGCTTTTAACAGTTATATTTTTTTCAAAAACAAAGGTAGATAATACAGGAAAGTGGTCGCTTGTATTTGTTCCAAAGCTAGTAATATAATCACTCAACTTTATAATTCTACAACTGTTTGATTCATAAGTATTATACCACTCATTAGATATGATTTGATGGTCAATCATTTCTGGATAACTTACTGTTGAAGCTACCCTATCTTCCGAAAGCTGCAATGTTAAAAATCTAAAATTAATGGTGTCTAACAAAAAATTTACAAATGGAGTAATTTTACTATTAAAGATAGAAACATCTGTATCATCATTAAAATCGCCCAACACCATAACTTTTTTTTGAAAGTGTGCTGAATCAATGTATTTTTTGAGGTGTACAGAAGCTGCTGTTCGTCTATCTAGGGACGTTTGTTTTTCTGCTAAAGTGCCCACATTGGCTTTTAAATGCACAACGATAAAAATATGCGTATCTAACAGGTTTCCAAATTTTGGTATTAGTGCAATTTCAAAAGGAAATCTTCCGGATGCAAAATCATAACTAAAAGAAGTGAGCACTGATTTAGCATAAACCAAGCTAAATAAACTGCTATCATAAATTAATGCTGTTTTTTGGGTTACGCTTAATGGGTTTAAAACACCCTTATATTTAGGCAAAGAATCTAATAATCTATAAAAAGCACTGTCGTTTGATATTTCACTTAATCCCCAAATATCAATTTTAGACTTTTGTAAAACAGTTTTTACATTATTAAATTGCAAAGTCTTATTGACTGGGCCATTTGTAGCATTACCAAACCATTCAATATTCCAATTAGCAATTTCTAATTTATCTGAGTTTCCAATTGTAGGAATGTTTTGAGCAAAAGACATTTTGCAGCAAAATATTGATTGTAAAAATAAAATTAAACTAAGCTTGTAATACATGCAGCTTTGAAGATAAATATCGTTCGGCATCTAATGCTGCCATGCAGCCAGTACCAGCAGCTGTAACTGCTTGTCTATAAATTTTATCCTGCGCATCTCCACAGACAAAAACACCTTCCACATTTGTTTTAGTGCTACCTGGCTTTGTAATTAAGTAGCCTGTTTCATCCATTTCCAAATAATCTTTAAAAATACCTGTATTTGGATTATGGCCTATTGCAACAAAGAAACCTTTAACATCAATTGTTCTTTTTTCTCCTGTATTTGTGTTTTTAATTCTAACCCCTTCTACAGTTTTATCTCCTAACACCTCGTCCGTTTCTGAGTTAAATAAAACTTCTATATTGGGTGTGTTCATAACCCTATGTTGCATGGCTTTAGAAGCACGCATCTCATCTTTTCGAACTATCATATACACTTTTGTGCAAATTTTCGCAAGGTAGGTCGCTTCTTCTGCTGCTGTATCTCCTGCACCCACAATGGCCACATCAGTACCTTTGTAAAAAAAACCATCACATACTGCGCAAGCGCTTACTCCGCTCCCATTTAATCTTTGTTCTGAAGGAATATTTAGCCATTTAGCACTGGCACCAGTTGATATTATAACTGTTTGTGCCAAAATTTCTTTGCTTTCATCTACCCAAATTTTATAGGGTGCTACGCCACTAAAATCTACTTTAGTCACCATTCCATATCTAACATCTGTGCCTAATCTTACAGCTTGCTTTTTGAAATTCTCCATCATTTCTGGCCCCATTATTCCATTTGGATAGCCAGGATAATTTTCCACATCAGTAGTAATAGTAAGCTGTCCACCTGGCTGCAGGCCTTCGTATAGAACAGGTTTCATATCTGCTCTAGCTGCATAAATAGCTGCTGTATACCCTGCAGGTCCTGAACCTATTATTAAACATTCTATCTCTTCAATTTCTTTTATCATCGCGCAAATATAATTCCAGTTTTTTATTTAATTTGTCTCTTTAATAAAATGTGGACAATCTGGGTTAAAATAAAAATAATTAAAAATAAAGAAGACTCAAATATATCCTAATGGGTAAAAGTGCCCAACCTAACAATAAAAACAAAGCTGAAGTAAATGTAATTAAACCCGATATCTAATGGATACGAATCTAAACATCAATTCTTATTAGCATATTGTATAAATATTCTGTTTATAACTTGTCATCAAAATAATTTTATAAAAATATTAAGTTTGCGCTTTAGATTCAGCCTAATGGAGGAAAACAAAGAAAATCATTACATAGAAGACGGTGCCAGTATCAAACCATTGGCAGGGCTTTATGAGCAGTGGTTTTTAGACTATGCCTCTTATGTAATATTAGAACGCGCAGTGCCAGCAATAGAGGACGGGCTGAAGCCGGTTCAACGCAGAATTTTACATGCGCTGCATGTAATGGATGACGGCAGGTTTAATAAAGTGGCAAATGTAATAGGCGCTACAATGCAATATCATCCTCATGGTGATGCTGCAATAGGAGATGCTTTGGTAAATTTAGGACAAAAAGATTTTTTATTTGATACGCAAGGAAATTGGGGCGATATCAGGACAGGCGACAGCGCTGCTGCCCCAAGATACATTGAAGTAAGGCTCTCTAAACTGGCCAAGGAAATAGCTTTTAATAACCAAACAACAGAGTGGAAACTCTCGTATGATGGAAGAAAAAAAGAACCAGTTACGCTTTCGATAAAATTTCCTTTATTGCTAGCACAGGGCGTAGAAGGAATTGCGGTAGGATTATCAACTAAAATAATGCCGCACAATTTTTGTGAACTTATTCAAGCTTCTATTGATATACTAAAAGGTAAAGATGTACAAATTTACCCTGATTTTCCAACCGGAGGATTAGCAGATTTTAGCAATTATAATGAAGGAGCTAAAGGATCTAGGGTTCGTGTAAGGGCAAAAATTGAAGAAATTGATAAAAAAACAATTGCAATTAGAGAAATCCCCTACTCTACTACTACAGATTCTTTGATTGACAGTATTTTAAAAGCTAATGATCAAGGAAAAATCAAAATCAAAAAAGTTGTAGATAATACTGCAAGAGATTTAGAAATAGAAATTCAATTGCAACCCAATACTAGCATAGATAAAACAATTGATGCCCTCTATGCATTTACGGCTTGTGAAACTAGTATTTCGCCAGCTGCTTGCGTTATTGTAGATGACAAGCCTCATTTTTTGACAGTAAACGAAATATTAAGAGAATCTACCGCAAATACTTTGCATTTGCTTAAAAGGGAACTGCAAATAAAATTGCTTGAACTCGAAGAAAAATGGCATTTTAGCAGCCTTGAAAAGATTTTTATAGAAGAAAAAATATATAGAGATATTGAAGATTGCGAAACTTGGCAAGAAATATTAGATGCAATTGATCTTGGATTAACTCCTTTCAAAAAGCAATTTCTTCGTGAAATCACAACGGATGACGTAACTAGGCTAACTGAAATTAGGATAAAACGTATTTCTAAATTTGATGCCTTTAAAGCAGATGAAATTATAATAGGCTTGGAAGATGAAATAGGAAAAACTAAGGCGGATTTGGCTCAGCTAACGGATTATGCCATTGCATATTTTAAAGAGTTATTAAGAAAATATGGAAAAGGCAGAGAGCGCAAAACAACGATACAAGCTTTTGATACCATCACAGCAACAGTTGTGGCAGAAGCCAATCAGAAACTATATGCCAATTTTGATGAAGGTTTTGTTGGCTTTGGACTAAAAAAAGAAACTTTTATAGAGGATTGTTCTGATATAGATGATGTAATTGCTTTTAGGAAAGATGGCACCTATATAGTCAGTAAAGTATCGGATAAATCGTTTATGGGAAAAGATTTGTTGCATGTAGCTGTATTTAGAAAAAACGATGAGCGCAGGGTTTATAATGTGGTATATTTTGACGGTGGATCTAAATCTTGCATGGTAAAAAGGTTTAATGTTACAAGTGTCATAAGAGATAAAGAATATGATCTAACAAAGGGGCATAAAAACAGCAAAATTTTATACTTTACTGTAAATCAAAACAGTGAAGCAGAAGTAATTAAAATAAGTTTGAGCGCACTTGCCAATGCCCGCGTAAAGCAATTTGATTATGATTTTAGCCAATTATCTGTAAAAGGAAGAAACTCGCAAGGCAATATTTTAACAAAATATCCTGTTAAAAAAATTGAATTTAAAGAAAAAGGCAAATCTACTTTTGGAGGATTAAAATTATATTATGAACCAGAGGTAGGCCGCATAAATGCTGAAGAAAGAGGTGATTATCTTGGACTTTTTGACACTGAACATCAATTACTTTGGATAAAAAATAATGGTGTTTATGAGATAAAAAACCAAGATATTATAAACAGATACAATAAAGAAGACACTTATTCTCTTCAAATTTTTGATATAACTACCCCTATTAATTGTATTTATCTAGATGGCAAAACAGGCAACTTTTATGTAAAAAGATTCTTGATAGAAACCACCACCCTTGACAAACCTTTTGATTTTTTATCTGATCACAAAGGTTCAGTTTTATTAGTTGCAAGTACAGATGGAACTGCAAGTATAGAAATAACTAAGAAAACAAAAAATAAAGGGATAGAAATTTCAGTTATAAATATAGCTGAATTTATGGAAATAAAAGGTTGGAGGGCATTGGGCAATAAATTGGGCAGTAAAGAAATAACCAAGATAAAACTACTGTCTCCAAAAACTGTCGACCCAAAAATTTTTGAAAAAAATATTGTAGAAGATGAGATGCCTGAGCCGGATAATGAAAAGCAAAAAACATTGTTTTAGTGAAATTTGAAATAAAATCAATCATTTTTATTCTTTTTTTTGGATTAGTTGTATCAACTTTAAAGGGCCAAAATATTGACCCAATTATAAAAGGTAAGTTCTTTAGGCAGAACTTGGCTATTAGAAATTTTTTTATTAGTAAATCCTTTAATATCTATACCTGTTTTAACGAAAACCAAAACTACCTTTTTGATAAGTTGATGAAACAAGGTTATGTAAATACTTTTTTTGATGATTTTAATTACTTTGATACAAAAAAATGGAGAATAGGCCAGCCATGGGGCAGCTTTATACCTAATATTACCCATCAATATTATGGGCAAAATACAGTTTATACTGCAAATGGATGCCTGTATTTGATTGGAAAACATGAACCAAAAGCTTTTAAAGTAGCTGATAGTGTCATTAATATTCCATACAATGTGGGCTTGATAAATTCGGACATTAGTTTTAAACAAAAATTTGGCTTTTTTGAAATTAGATGTAAAATGCCTAATGGTGCTGCTACTTGGCCAGCTTTTTGGCTAACAGGTGCAACAAGATGGCCTCCAGAAATCGATATTTTCGAAAATTATGGGTTAAAAAATGGCAAAAAAATTCATACTCAATCTACCACCGTTCATTGGGGAAAAGACAATCATTCCAGCAGAGGTTTTTGGTCAGTAGGTAAAAAATATGCAAAAAGTAACGATACGCTTTTTCACACCTATGCTTGCGAATGGACGCCAGATAACATCAAGTTTTTTACTGATGGGAAACTAATTAGATGGATAAAACTAAGTAAAAAGATGAAATATTGGCTAAACGAAGAAATGGTTATTATTATCAATAATGGATTTCATGATAAATACCTATCCTATTTGCCTTCAAATTTCGAAAATAACGCCCTTATTGTAGATTGGATAAGGGTTTATAAAAAATATTAGCGCAGAAAAGGCTTTAGCTAGTGATTTTTTTTTTTATCCATTAAATAGGTATTACTTTTGCAAGTAATTATTAAAAATATATTTATGAAATGTGGTGTAATTATCTTTCCGGGCTCTAATTGTGATAAAGATTTAATTGAAGTATTAATGCAATTTAACGAAACAGAAACAGTTGAAATTTGGCACAAGGATACAGATTTAAAAAATTGCACCCATATATTTTTGCCAGGAGGTTTTAGTTATGGAGATTATTTGCGCAGTGGTGCCATAGCAAAACTAAGTCCAGTGATGCAGTCAGTAAGCAACCATGCTGCAAAAGGAGGTTTTGTAATGGGCATTTGCAACGGATTTCAAATATTATGTGAATCTGGACTGCTACCAGGAGCATTATTGCATAACAACGATAGAAAATTTATTTGCGATAATGTATTTATAAAACCAGCTAATAATAATTGTCAAATAACAAATAGAATAAATCCTAATCAAGCATTAAAAATACCTATCGCGCATGGAGAAGGAAACTATTATGCATCAGATACAGTTATGCAAGAAATGATTGATAATCAACAAATTGTTTTTAAATACTGCGATTTTGATGGAAATTTTACCAAAGAATCAAATCCAAATGGATCATTGCTTAACATTGCAGGGATATGTAATAAAGAAAAAAATGTTTTTGGCATTATGCCACACCCAGAGCGTGCATCTTCTAATGTATTGGCCAATACAGATGGATTACAAATATTTGAAAGCATTTTTTCTAAAACATTTGTTTAATAAGGCTGCTTGAAACCTAATAAAGTACTCATTATTACTTACTACTGGCCTCCAGCTGGTGGAGGTGGCGTTCAGCGCTGGCTTCATTTTGCTTCAAATCTTCAATTAAATGGTGTGGATATTACGGTTTTAACTGTAGACTCGAATTTTGCTTCTTATCCTCTCATGGATACTACACTTATTGCCAAGGTAAGTAATATTAAAACCATTAAGACCAAAAGTAGGGATCCCTTAAAATGGTATTCATTGATTACAAAAGGCAATAAAAAAGATGGCATTCCTTATGGTGCTATTGAAACTAAAAAAAGTCTTTTTAAAAAAATTGCTGCATGGATAAGAGGCAATATTTTTTTACCCGATGCTAGAATCGGTTGGAATTACTATGCTAAGAAAGCAGCTTTTAAGGCTTTGAACAATGATATTTATTCGCATGTTTTTAGCACTGGGCCTCCTCATAGTTCGCACCTCATTGCATTGGCTATTAAGAAAAAATACCCGTTAATAAAATGGGTGGCAGATTTTAGAGACCCATGGGCTGAATTATACATAAATGAATCGTTGCCACAAAGTAATTGGGCAAAAATTAAAAATAATAAATATGAACAAAGTGTACTGAATAATGCCGATACCATACTTACTGTAGGCCATGAATTAAAAAAACTATTGCAACCAAAAACCAAAACTCCAATTGAAGTTATTTATAATGGATATGACGAAAAACAATTTGAAGGACTTGACTTTATTCACTCTGGCAATAAATTTAATATAATGCATTTTGGCTTATTGGCAGAGATGCAAGATTGCAGCAATTTCTGCGCTGCATTGTCAAAATTGGCAGAAAAATTTCCAAAACAAAAATTCAAAGTGACCGTTGTTGGCAAAATAAGTAAAAATAATTTAGATTTTTTTACACAAAAAAGTAATTTTGAATTTATCAACTTAGGCTATTTACCCCAGCAAGAAGCTATTAAACTTATGTTTACCGCAGATTTACTATTAAACGTCACCCCTTCTACTAAAAATGAGAGAATACTTGTAAGTACCAAAACAATGGAATACCTTAGAACCAAAAGACCTGTATTAGCCTTGTGCAACGACCCTGCAGAGTTTACATATTTATTTGGTGATGAAAAATTATTATTGACCGCATCTACGAGCAAAGAAAATGAAATTTTTATACATTTAGCATTTATTTATAATTCTTATCTTGAAAATCCTTTGCAATCAACCAATATTGATGTTTCGCAATACAGTAGGGCAGCATCTGCTATAAAATTGCAAAATATTTTGAATTTATAGCTTTAAAAACTTAAAAACACCTATCTAAGAATAACCTATTTTTCAAAAAAAAGATTAGATTTTACCTTTGTCAGAAAGCATCACCGCTAGTGCTTTAGTTTCTGGAAATTTTGAACAAATATTTACAATAATTACTGTGATAGGTACGCTCAATATCATACCTACCACACCCCAAATTGCACCCCAAAAAATAAGTGCTATTATGGTTACAAGTGCACTAATATTAAGAGAATCACCCATCCACTTTGGTTCAATAAAATTACCAATAACTATTTGTATGGCACTAAGTATGATTAAAACAGACAATATGTGAAACATATCTCCATACTGCAATAAACTATAAATTGTTGGAAACAATGTAGCAACAATTGAGCCTATATTGGGTATAAAGTTTAAAATAAAAATAAGAAAAGCCCAAAATGGAGCATATTCTACACCTATAATTGATAAAGCAAAATAGCTTAAAATACCTGTAATAAAGCTAGTTAGTGTTTTTAAGCCAATATAATGCATAATAGATCCTTCTATTTCTTTTAAAACAGAAAAAATTTTGCCAGATGCATTATTTTTCGAAAAGGCTTTCGTAATTTTTGATGAAAAGTGTGAAGACTCTAAAAAGATAAAAATAACATAAAATAAAACGATGATTGCGGTGCCCAAAATATTAGAAAGCGAACTTATAACCCTTGATATCCATTCGCCAAAGTTTATTTTGTTTAAATGGTTTAAAAATATTTGACTTAGGTCTACATTAAAATATTGGCTCATTTTTGCCAAGTATTCTTTTAACTGCGGGTAATAAATCTGCAATGCTTTAGAAAGGTTTAGCATATTTTGTATCACAATATTTGCCAGAAAAAAAGTTGTTGTAAAAAAAAGCAAAGTAATAAAAAGATACTTTAACCAATTAGGTATTTTTGTTTTTATAAAATTATTTCTATCTATTATTAATTTAATTTCTCGCATAAGTAACCAAATCAAAAAAGCAAAAATTAGGGGTATTAAAATTTGCTTACCAATAATTAACATCGCTAAGATGCCAAAACTAGTAATCATAAAATATGCTGCTTTTTGCATTAATTTTTCATTTTAGTTTAATAATTCAAAAAAATTATTTTTTTCTTTTCTTCATTTCTTTTTGAGCCTTGAATAAATCGTCATCGGCTATAATATCCATGACATCAGATAGTTTTGGTGTTATTTGGTTGGAGTAACTGAGTGTGTCATCATATTCATTATCTTTTATTTTAATTAAATTTGGCTCATAGCCTAAATAAGCGCATACTGCATTCCAATAAGGCATTTCTTCGTCTGCCAGAAATGAATAGGCCAATCCTTTGCTTTTACCCCTTCCACTTCTACCAATTCTATGAATGTAGTTTTCAGCTTGATCTGGAATATCATAATTAATTACCAGTCCGATGTTTTTAAAATCTAATCCTCTAGCAGCTAAATCAGTTGCTATTAAAATATTGTTTTCTTTATTCTCAAAAGCTTCAATGATTGCAGTTCTTTCTGTTTGTGTTTTATCACTATGCAAGGTAACAGTTTTTATACCAGCGCGCTCCATTGCATTGCAAACTCGTTCTGCCCTCACCTTAGTTCTCACAAAAATGATTGTTTTTTCGTCTTCATTTTCTTGTAATACCCGTTCTAAAAAAAACCGCTTGTCATCCATTTTTATTAAAGCATATAAATGGGTTACATTATTGCTTACTGGATTTTTTGGCGATAGCTGTATTCTTATGGCTTTTTGTTTAATAATTTGGTAAGCTATTTTCTTTATAACTTTGTTAAGTGTTGCAGAAAAAAATAGCGTTTGTCTTTGCTTATTGATCTTTAATATGATATCCTGTATATCTTTCAAAAATTGATGAAAAAGCATCTTATCGGCCTCATCTAGCACCAAATATTTAATTTCTGAAAGTTTCAAATATCCTTGATGCTCTAAATCAAATAATCGTCCTGGCGTGGCCACAACTATGCCATTATTTCCTTTTAGTTTTTGTATTTGGTCTTCTTGATTTTTACCTCCATAAATTGCAGCTACTTTAATATTTAAGCCCTCACTTAATGCTATTGCCAATTCTGCAACTTGTTCTGCCAATTCGTGTGTTGGCACCAATATTAAACAACTTGGGGTTTGTAAACCTTTGCGGTCTAAGTTATTTGTATAAATTTTTTCTATTAATGGAATGAGGTATGCGGCCGTTTTTCCAGTACCTGTTTGAGCCACTGCTAGCACATCTTCTCCTTTTAATATAGATGGTATACATTTAAACTGTATGTCTGTTGGTCTTTTAAAACCAAGACGATTAATATTTTCAATTAAGATATGATTAAATGGATATTTTTTATACAGCATTAAAAGCGCAAATATAGGTTGTTTAATTAAAAAATTTTATTCAAATAAGACATGCTTTATTTTTATCCTAACAAAATTTATTTTATAGCCTTAATCCCTCTAAAATATATAGTTTTACACATTTTTTTAACAAATAGATTTATTTATTTTATAGTATGTTTTGAATTAATACTTATTTTAATTTACTTTGTGCCGCAAAGAACAAGATAAATCAATAAATAAATGCTAGAAGGATTAAGTAAATCATTTGAAAACAGAAACAGATTGGTCATTATGACAATGCTATTAAACAAAGAAAAACTCACTTTTAATGAGCTTAAACAAGAATTAGGCGCAACTGATGGCAATTTAGCCAATCATTTATATGCTTTAGAGAAACAGCAATTGGTTAGTTCTGATAAAAAATTTATTGAGAAGAAATCTACTACCAGTTATGGAGTTACCTATAAAGGAAAATTAGCCTTTAAAATACATCTTTCAGCATTGCAAAAAATATTGCAAAAAAATGTGGTCTAATCATTTGGATTATCGATCATAGACTTCATTTGGGCAAGCAAAAGCAGCGCTTCTACAGGCGAAAGCCTATTAATATCATTGGTTTCTAATAAATTTCTTATGCTGCCCATTGCAGGATCACTCACCTGAAACATATTCATCTGAAACGAGCTTTTAGGAATGTGTTTTAGTGTTTTTTTACCACTTAATGAAGTTCTGTTTTTTTCTAATTCGTTTAAAATTATTTCAGCTCTTTGTAATACTTCACTTGGCACTCCTGCCATTTTAGCAACATGAATACCAAAACTACTTTCGGTTCCTCCCTCTTTTAACTTTCTAAGAAAAATGATTTTATCTTTATATTCTTTTATTGCAACATGATAATTTGCTATTCCTTCATTTTTATTCATAAGTTCATTAAGTTCATGATAATGCGTAGCAAATAAGGTTTTTGGCTTATTTACATGATTGGCTAAAAACTCTGCAATGCTCCATGCAAGACTAATGCCATCAAATGTTGCTGTACCCCTACCTATTTCGTCTAAAATAATTAGCGATCTTTGTGAAAAATTATTCAAAATACTTGCTGTTTCTATCATTTCTACCATGAAAGTGCTTTCGCCAACAGACAAATTATCACTTGCTCCCACACGTGTAAAAACTTTGTCTACTAAGCCAATATGAGCACTTTTCGCAGCCACAAAACAACCCATTTGAGCCATAATGCAAGCCAATGCCGTTTGCCGCAAGACTGCACTCTTTCCACTCATATTTGGCCCTGTAAGTATAATCATTCTTTTATCATCGTCATTTAGCAGTATACTATTTGGAATATACTCTTCGTTTGCAGCCATATTTTGCTCTATAACAGGATGCCTGCAATCTTCTAAATCAAGTAAAAAAGAATCATCTACTAAAGGTTTTGCATAATTATTTAGCCTAGAAATAACAGCAAAATTATTCAACACATCAATTTTTGCTATAGTCTGTGCATTTTGTTGCACTGTGTTTACATAAATTTGAATTTTTTCTATTAAATCATTAAATAAATTAATTTCTAATTGCTCTATTTGTGACTCAGCTTTTAATATCTTTTCTTCATACGTTTTTAATTCAGGTGTAATATACCGTTCAGCATTTACCAATGTTTGCTTTCTTATCCAATCTTCAGGCACTTTTTCTTTATGCGCATTAGTAACTTCTAAATAAAAACCAAATACCGCATTATAACTAATTTTTAAGGAGCTAATACCCGTTCTCTCTATTTCTCGTTGTTTTAATTGAGACAAATAATCTTTACCATTCATGGCCAACATAGTAAGCTCGTCTAAATCTTCATTAAATCCTTTTTTAAAGGTACCTCCTTTACCTGCAGCAAGTGGAGCTTCCTCAGCTATGCTTGATGAAATTATCTCAATTAAATTTTCGCAATCTAAAAGTTGCTCAGCCAAGGGTAAAAAAACTTTTTCAGATGCTAAGCTATTTTTTATTTCTATTACCTTAATTAATGAGCGTTCTAAAAATTTGAGTTCTCTAGGACCTGATCGCTTTAGGGCTACTTTGGCAATTAACCTTTCTAAATCTCCAATATGCTTTAGCGATAAAGCTAAAGACTGCAATAATTGCGGCAATTCAATAAAATGAGTTACAGTATCCAACCTTTCATTAATTGCCTTAATTTCTTTTAAGGGCATCATTAGCCATTTTTGCAAGGTTCTGCCACCCATCGGTGTCAATGTTTTATCTAAGATTTGCAATAAAGACTTTCCATCAGGATTATTAGGATAAATTAATTCTAGATTTCGCGCAGTATATTCATCAATCCACATAAAATTTTCTTGTGAAAGTCTGCTAATTTTATGGATATGCAAAAGTTCTTTATGATGGGTTTGTGCTAAATATTCAAGACAAGCTCCAGCGGCTATAATACCTATTGGCAAATTATCAATACTAAATCCTTTTAACGTACTTGTTTTAAATTGATTAACTAATATTTCAAAAGCATAATCGTATTGAAATACCCATTCATCTAAGTAATGTGTTAAAAACTTGTCTTTAAATGCTGATTCAAACTGTTTTTGACTGGATTTACTAAGTAAAACTTCTGCAGGTCTAAGTATATGCAATAATTTATTAATTTGTGCCTCGTCACCCTGTTCAATAAAAAATTCACCAGTAGAAATGTCTAAAAAACTAATTCCAACTGCTTCTTTATCATAATATACAGCTGCCAAAAAATTGCTTTTACTTGCATCTAATACATTATCATTATACGAAACACCAGGGGTTACTAGCTCTGTTACACCTCTTTTTACAATTGTTTTTGTTTGTTTAGGATCTTCTAATTGATCACAGATTGCAACCCGCTGCCCAGCCCGTACTAACTTAGGCAAATAATTATCTAAGCTATGATAAGGAAAACCCGCCAATTCTATATGGCTGGCTGCCCCATTGGCTCTTTTTGTTAGCACTATGCCCAAAATTTTTGAAGCAGTGATTGCATCTTCACCAAATGTTTCGTAAAAATCACCCACCCTAAATAGAAGCAATGCACCAGGGTATTTAGATTTAATACCATAATATTGTTTCATCAACGGTGTTTCAGATCCTCCTGCCATATATTGCGCAAGATACAATACCCCTTATAAATTGAATTAACATTTTCTCAATACTATTTTTTATCCCCACCAATAGTTTTTTGCGTCTATTAAAAATAAAATATCATCTCATTATAAAACTATTTTTATAAATAATTTCTGACTTATATTAGTTTTTTCAAGTAAATCAGAAAGTATATTTAAAAGAAAAAGCCACCTCTTATAACCCAAGGAGAGTTTCCAAAAGGGAATAAATTATTTGGTGAAGCAAATAGGACATAAGAAATTGTTAAGGCAAAATTTTGACCAATATTTACACCCCCTCCTGCCAAACCGTAATTGCCGTTAATGCGTCTTGCACTATTTCCTGACTCAAAATTAAAAAGATTATACTCTACTTGCGCAAAAAAATTACGGGCAACAACTCGCCTTGCCAATGCAGTAGCCCCATATACTGAAGATGAAAATGAACCACCATTTACAAAAGAGACCCTTTGATATTGATAAAATGGACCTGTTGCTAACCAAAGTTGATCGCTTACTTTGTAAATAATTTGAGGATTTAAAAGCACAAAAGAATTATTGCCCAAATTTAAACTTACATTACCTCCAAAACTTATTTTCTCTTTCCAATTCTTTTCAGGTGCTTTTTTTCTTGTTGAATCGATTTTTGCAGAAGCAGGATTATACTCAAACTTATTATGCAAAATATCATATTTTGCATACAAACTGGTCATCATAAAACAAGATAAAAGAATTGAATATAAATGCTTCATGGTATTAAAATTGATTTATACTTAGGGGTTATATTGTTTTTTATTTCGCTAAACATGATTGAAGTGTTTATATTGTTTCTGCAACTACTTTCTGCCTTTTCAAAGGTAGGCAAAAATTGTAATTCACTGTTGGTAAGATAATAGTTTTGCTGATCAAAGATGATTTTATTTAGGACATAGCAATTATTTACAGTAGCGTCATTAAACTGATTTTGCAACAATTTTCTTATTTGCTTTTCATAATCAATTATATTTGACGAATCATTTAGAATAGCCGTGTCGGATAGAGGCTTATCAAAATAAAGTATATCATTTAATCGCATTAGTTCTCCGGTATTTCTATCAAATGTAATACCTTGGTAATAAAAATCTTTGTCTGAATATCCACAATTCCATTTTACAAAATATAACAATGATATAATTTTAGCATCGAAGCGGGTTATTTTTATGCTCACCTTATATTCTGGTTCACAAGATAGGAATGAGACAATGTGTTCTATTGCCAAAGAATCACAAAAATCTGAAATTTTTTGATTTGGTATCGTTCTATTCTTAAAAATTAAACTTGGTATTCTGGTATTTTTCTCCACATTTACAATTACTGAATCACCTTTTAAAAAACCATACTGTTCTATGCGTTCTGTAAAATCGACATCAGCAGTATAGACATATTGAAAAGGAACTTCTTTTTTAAGTTCGTCTATGAGAGCAATATTGCCAAATTTATGCTTAATTTTAGTAATGTCAAAAAAATTGAAATTTGCGGATATTATTAAACCATCATTAGATTCAAAAGTGCCTGTTAATGTTCTAAAATCTTTCATGGTTACAAATATTTTAGAGAAAGTATCCTCCATATTTGCATCCATGGTATAGAACAAAAAATTATTTGTATCTAAAACAACTGATATTAAAGGTATTATTGTTTTGTTTTTTTCTAAGTAATAAAATGCTTCATTAAGTTCATTTTCTGACAAATCAAATGCAAGAATTGCTCTGTTGCTGCCAATTCTTCCTTCAAAAATGTAGTTTTGGCTTTTTATATCTTTTAATAAGATTGAAAACAAAACTAAAAGAACATGTTTAATTTTAATCATTGTAATTAATTATCAAAAAACATGCCTTTTTTTTACCAATACTTATTAGTTAAGAATAATACGCTTTCTTAGTTATAATATTTCAAATAGAATTAGACATCAATTTTAGCATATTTTGCATTTGCTTCAATAAACTCTCTCCTTGGCGGCACTTCATCTCCCATTAACATACTAAAAACATGATCTGCCTCTGCAGCACTATCCAATGTTACTTTTTTTAATGTTCTGCGTTCAGGATCCATTGTGGTACTCCACAATTGTTCTGCATTCATCTCACCTAATCCTTTATAGCGTTGCACATTTACATTCTCCTCTTTGCCATCAGCAGCAATTTCTTTAATTGCTTCCATTCTTTCTTTTTCTGTCCAGCAATAGCGCTCCTCTTTACCTTTTTTTACTAAATACAAAGGGGGGGTTGCTATATAGATGTATCCACTTTCTACTAATTTTTTCATGTATCTAAAAAACAATGTTAAAATTAAAGTTCTAATATGGCTTCCATCTACGTCTGCATCTGTCATAATAATAATTTTATGATACCTCAATCCTGTTATATTTAGCGCTCTGTCATCCTCTTCTGTTCCAATTTTTACTCCCAATGCTGTAAAGATGTTTTTGATTTCTTCGTTTTCATAAATCCTATATTCAAGTGCTTTTTCTACATTGAGAATTTTACCCCTGAGTGGCATAATAGCTTGAAATTCTCTATCACGTCCTTGTTTTGCTGTTCCTCCAGCAGAATCGCCCTCAACAAGATATATTTCGCATATACCTGGATCTGTTTTTGAGCAATCGCTCAACTTACCTGGTAATCCCATACCACTCATTGCACCTTTTCTTTGAACTATCTCTCGCGCCTTTCTTGCAGCATGCCTTGCTGTTGCTGCTAAAATAACCTTGTTTACAATGGTTCTTGCTTCTTTAGGATTTTCTTCTAAATAGTTAGCAAGAATCTCTCCTACAGCAATATCAACAGCTCCCATAACCTCATTATTGCCCAGTTTTGTTTTTGTTTGACCTTCAAATTGTGGTTCTTGCACTTTTACAGATATAACGCCTGTTAGTCCTTCTCTAAAATCATCTCCTGCAATTTCAAATTTTACGTTTTTAAACAAGCCCTCTTTTTCTCCATAACCCTTTAATGTTCTTGTTAATGCACGTCTAAATCCAGCAACATGCGTTCCACCTTCGATTGTATTAATATTATTAACATACGAAAATAAATTTTCTGCATAGCCTGTATTATAGGTAAAAGCCAATTCTACAGGAACACCCTGCTTTTCTCCCTCCATATAGATTGGTTGAGGTATCAATTTTTCTCTTGTTCCATCTAAATATAGCACAAATTCTTCTAAGCCCCTTTCGCTGTAATAGTGATCTTTTCTAAAACTTCCATCTTCTAATAATTCTCTCCGATCTGTTAAGTCTAGTTTTATACCTTTATTCAAAAATGATAGCTCCCTTAACCTATTGGCAATGGTGTCAAACTTGTACTCACTCACTATAAAAATACTGTCGTCTGGCAAAAAAGTAACTTCTGTGCCTCTTTTATCAGAGTTGCCTATTTCTTTTACATCATACAATGGTTTTCCTATCTGATATTCTTGCTGATATTCTTTTCCATCTCTGTAAACATTTACTTTCAAATCGGTAGACAAAGCATTTACACAACTAACTCCCACCCCGTGCAAACCTCCAGAAACCTTATACGAATCTTTGTCAAATTTGCCCCCAGCGTGTAAAACAGTCATTACTACCTCTAATGCAGATCTTTGTTCTTTTTCGTGTATTTCTACAGGTATGCCTCTGCCATCATCTAACACTGTAACGCTATTATTTTCATTAATGGTTACAGAAATAAATGAAGCATGACCCGCTAAAGCCTCGTCAATAGAGTTGTCTACTACTTCATATACCAAATGATGCAGGCCTTTTACTCCAATATCGCCAATATACATTGCAGGCCTTTTTCGCACTGCCTCTAATCCTTCTAAAACCTGAATACTCTGCGCCCCGTAACTATTTATTTCTTTTTCACTCATTATACTTTTTGATTTTTTATATATTATTTATAAAGGTGTAAAAGTAGCTTTATAATTCAGATTTTCCTAATTTTTGTAGTGGTTTTATCCACCACTAATTGACAGTATTTAAACTTGTTAATGGGTGTAATATTGTTTTTATTTGCTTCTGTATTTCATGAAAATAAAACTGAGCAATTATAAAAAATTCTTTACCTTTTCTTTAGGTGCACTCATTTGGTTTTCTTTCTTGCTTTTTTATAACTTAGACACCCTTTCTATTAGGCTTTGGGATGAAAGCAGAAACGCTTGTAATGCTTTGGAAATGTTCTGTAACAAACAATATTTTATTAGATATTTTTTAGGCAAGCCAGACTTTTGGGAGCTGAAACCTCCGCTTTTACTTTGGTGTAATATAGTCTGTTTTAATATATTTGGCATCAATGAGTTTGCTATCCGTTTGCCTTCGGTTATTGCTATTTTGGCAATGTCTATTGCCATCATCTTTTTTTTAAAAAAATATGGCTACGATTGGAAAACAGGGGTCTTAACAATTTTAATACTATCAACATTGAGCGGTTTTATGGGCGAACACATAGCCAGAACAGGCGATCATGATGCTATGCTTACAGCTTTTATTACAATTGCATCTCTTTTATTTTTTGATTTAACCCAGAATTTATCCAGAAATAAAATTTGGTTTATGTTTTTTTTAATGCTTCTTTTGGGCTGGTTTACTAAGAGTATTGCTATTTTATTCTTTTGCCCTGCGTGGCTTATTTTTCTAATTTATGATAAAAAAATATTTCCTTTCTTATTCAAATGGCAGCTATATGCAGGATTAATTGGGCTTTTAAGCCTATTGGCAAGTTATTATATTTATCGCAATATAGCCACGCCTGGTTATTGGCAGCAAGTATGGAATAACGAATTGTTTAATCGGTTTTTAAATAAATCTTCAAACTTAGATTATCATCAATATGGTTTTTTTTATTACATTAGTAATTTTAAAAATAGAATTGGCTATTGGCTATTATTAACCCCAATTTTAATTTGGCCAAATCGTTTTGCAAAGCATAAAAATTTGGAAGTATTTCTACAATGTTGTTTATGGATTACTCTTTTTCTAATTTCTTTAGGAACTAAAAATTTTTGGTACGATGCTATCTTATATCCAACATTGGCGTTGTTGATTGCTATAAAAACCACCTCATTTTGTAACTACATAATGGAGTATCATAAACTACGTTTAGGACTAAATGTGCTTGTGGTGGTATGTTTTTTGGGTTCATTTGCTCAAATTAAAAATAATATTTTTTTTCCTAAAGATCATATTTATGATGGTGCACTCTATAACTTAGCTTATTTGTTGAGAAATAAACAATGGACAAACCAACAATATGAAATAAATATACTTTATGACAATATTGAATCACCTATCTATTTCTACTATCAAAAACTAAAAAAAGAGGGTAAAAAAATTACTTTTACCAATCATCCACAGCAGGATAATCTGTGCCATCAAACTTATATTACTGCAGACACTGCAATTTGTGCAATGGCATTAAAAAGCGGCTATTTAACTACAATTTTACCAAATAATTGTTATCAGCTAAAAAAAACAAATTAGATTATTTATTTAACCCAGATTACTTAAATGAAATTCTAATTTGGGTTCATAAAACAAGCACATTTTATTGCATCCATGTTACATTGCTTTCATGGGTTAAACGAGATGCTTGAGTTCTTTTTTCATTTACCTTACCCAATATAAAATAACCAAGGCAGGTTTCATTATTTTCAAAACCCATGTGTTTTTTAAATTTATCTGATAAAACATTATTGCCGGTACTCCAATAACCACCAATATTACTATACTGATGCAGGCTTAGATAAATATTTTGAACAGCACATGCAGTAGCACAAATTTCTTCCACTTCTGGCAAAATACCAGAAAACCGAGCGGATATTAAAATTAAATGACTAATCTGCTTTTTTTGAGATTGTAATTTTTCTTTTTTTAATAAATCTGATTGCTGACTGATAAAGTAGTCTAATAAATTAATTTTCGATGCCCCTTTATAGATTCTAAAATGCCAAGGAAATGTAAGTTTATGACTTGGCGCTTGATGGGCATCTTTAAGCAAATTTTCAATAATGTGATCAGATATAACCTCTCCATTAAACTCTTTAGGAAATATAGATCTTCGTGTTTTAATAATTTCTGAAATATTCATAAGCGTTTTTTCTTTAAATTAAAATAGGTTTGAATAATGATTGTTGTTAAAATCAAACTAATACCAATATAAAAATTGGTATTAAATTGAGTTCCTTCTCCAAATATTAAAAAAGCCAGCAAAATACCATATACAGGTTCTAAACCTATAGCAATATTGGCTGTAAAAGCAGAAACTGACTTCATGGCTGTAACATTAAGTACAAATGCAAAAGTGGTACAAAACACCCCTAATAATATAAGCCAAATCCAATCTAAGGAGTTACTTATAGTCAATGTAGTATGATCGATTTGAAGCAAATTTTTTATAGCTGTAAATTTATTCATTACAAAAAAACAAACCGTCAAAAATAAAAATCCACCCAACAATTCTGTAAAAGACATTACATTTGGTTGGTCTTGTTTAGCAAATTTAGCATTTAAAACACTAAAAATAGAAGCCAGTAATGTGGTAATGATTCCCCATAATATTGCAAGATAGAACCTTTGGTTTTGAGCAGGATCGTCATTTTGGTTAGAAAAAAAAATAAACAACATACCAGCAAGTGCTACAAGACCTAGAAATAATTCTGTAGTTTTAAATTTTGTTCTTGTAAACAAAGGCTCAAGTACACTTGTAAAACATGCTGATAGGCCAAGACATGCTAGCGTTAGCGATGCACTGTTGCCTATTTTTATGGAACCATAAAATGTTATCCAATGCAATGCCACCAAGCAACCTATGCCTAGGTATATTAACCATTGCCTTAAATTTTGTTTTCTTAATTTTGCTAAAAACCCTGGAATCAAAAAAAAAATTGGCAATGCTATCCACATTCTATTCCAAACCAATGAAAAGTGATTTACACTTATGAGTTTACCCAAAATAGCTGTAAAACCAAATATAAAAACTGAAATATGCAGTTTAAAATAAGGGATATTATTTTTGTTTAGCAAAGCCATCTGCTACTGCACATTATTAAAAACACCCAAAATCTTAGCATGTATTTTTTTTACTTGATGTATCAAGCTTTCATTACCATCGTTTTTAATAATGTAGTCAGCATATTTATTTTTTTCTGCCTGTGGCATTTGTTTATCTATTCTTGATAAAATTTCTTTGCGGCTAAAGCCATTTCTAGCCATCACCCGCGCAATACAAATGTCTAAAGGTGCAGAAACTACAATAAGCTTGTCTAATAATAAATATGATTTTGATTCTATCAACAATGCCGCCTCTTTTAAAGTGTAGGGTGAGGTTTGTTCTTTCTGCCAAATATCATAATCTCTAGCCACAGCTGGGTGCACTATTGAATTTAGTTTTTCAATTTCCACTTTGCTAATAAAGGCTCGGGCTGCAAGCACTTTATTTTGAAGAACGTTATCTTTATAAACATCTGTGCCAAATACCTTCGATATTTCGCCTACTAATTCAGTGTTTATTAAATGTTTGGCTCTTTCATCTGCATAATAAGTTGGAATATGCAAGTGTTCAAATATTTTACACACTGTGGTTTTTCCAGTGCCCATACCACCTGTAATGCCAATTTTTAGCATTAAAATACTACGCTTTGTTTTTTAACGATGCACTCATTTCCATCGATATGGCAGAGCGTTCAATTTTTACTTTTTGCTTGTCTTCTAATTCGATGATTGCTGTAGTATCATCAAGTTTCACTATTTTGGCATGCATGCCACTTGTAGTTATTATTTGATCTCCAGTGCTTAAAGCCTGAATAAATGCTTTTTGTTTTTTACCTTTTCTTACCTGTGGCAAAATCATAAAAATATAAAAAACCGCTACAATTGCTACCATAAATATGGTACTCGTTATATTACTAGTTTTCTCTTGTGCTATTGCTAAAATCATTGTATTCATTTTTTTATTTATTATCTTCTTTGTATTGTGGTTCTACATAAACTGTAAAGTTTAGTATTTTTTTTTCTTTAGGATCATTGCTGTATACTGTTATCAATTTTGTTTGATTCTTTGGTTTTCCTGAACTATTAAAAATTGCTCTAATAAAACCTTTTTCTCCTGGATCTAGTGGTCTATTGGGTGAAAAGGTTACCGAAGTGCAACCACAGCTTCCTTCTGCCTTAGTTACTATGAGCGGAGATTTTCCTGCATTTGTGTAATTATATAATATAGTTACTTGCTCGCCTTCTTGAATATTTGGTAATTTTTTTTCAATTTCATCAAATTCAATGATTGCAGCATTTTCTGTATTGCCCTTAGGAGAATCTGCCGTAGCATTGTTTGCATCTGTAAGGGGCTTCTCGTTGCTGCACGACATAAGAATAGCTGATAGTATACTGATATAGAAGTATTTATTTTTCAATGATTTTTAAAATTTTTTATTTCTGCAAAATTAATTTTTTTTACATTTCTCGCAATCCTTTTTCGTTTTTATTTATTTTTTTTTCGTGGGTCAATTGATTTTTTAAACTGTCTAACACACCATTTAAAAACTTACTGCTTTGTGGTGTAGAAAATTGTTTAGAAACCTCTAAGTATTCATTGATGGTAACTTTTAATGGAATATCTTCGAAGTAAATAAATTCACAATAGGCCAAAAGTATTAATAATTGATCTGTTTGAGCCATTCTTTCTACATCCCAGTTCTTGATATGTTTATCTAGTATTAATAACATCTCTTGCTGATTGATTAACACCTTTTCTACCAGCCTTTTTCCAAAAACAATCTCCTCATTATCTTGCATTGGAATAATCTGCAAAGGCAATTCTAAGTCATTTTCTTTTACTTGAGAAATTGTTTGTAATACCGCTTTAACCACTTGTTTTTTATCATCATGCCATGTTATAAATGCGTTATTCAAAGCTTCATCTATTTCTGGTACGTGTTTAAATGCTGTTGCAATTAATTTTAATAAAAAATCTTTTGATTGTTCAAAACTAGGTTCCTCAAATACTAAATAATCTTTACAAAAATCTAAATCTACAATATACCTATACAATGTTAGTATTGCTTCTCCTTCATTATTCCATGAAGAATTAAAATTATCTACACTATTTATAGGTGTAGCATCTATAATTGAAAGCAATTTATTTTTGTTTAATAGCTTATGAGTTCTAATTTTTTCTTTACTTGGATAATATTTACTTTCCTCCAAGTTTAATTCGGTTATCAAAAATTGATCTAATGCCTGTATTAATTTGATTGAAAAAAAATAAGAGTTCTGAATATTAGTAATATGTTTTACAAACATTTGTTGCCCTATTTTTTCAGAATTTTCACCATTTTGGCGCAAGCTGTAAAGGGTATGCATTGCTTTTATTCTGACTAATCTCCTGGTGAGCATATTAATTTATGGGATGAACTGTGAGTGTTTTTAAAGGACTGCAAATATAATATAATAAAGCCAAATATAGCAGCGAGTTAAATTTTAAAGTTAGTTAAATTTTTTTGCGCTCGTTTGCTATAAATATTGTCATTGAAAGATTGTAAAATTTTAGTTTTGAAAAATGTAAATAATGCCTTTTCTAAGCATTTATTTTTTTACCCATTATGATGCTCGCAGATGACTATTATACAATTTTGGTCTTAAAATTTAATATTATAATATTAAGTCCATAAAATGTGACACATTAAAATTTGTGAAATTAGTTGTTTCTTTTTAAAAAATGCGCATAAAAAAACCAACTTATTTCTAAGCTGGTTTTTTATGTACCCCAGGCGGGACTTGAACCCGCACGACTGTTAAGGTCACAGGATTTTAAGTCCTGCGTGTCTACCAATTCCACCACCAGGGCAGGTGTTTTTTATCTCTCTCAATAATGGAGCGAAAGACGAGGTTCGAACTCGCGACCTCAACCTTGGCAAGGTTGCGCTCTACCAGCTGAGCTACTTTCGCATTGGGTTTGCAAATGTAATATACTAATATCTACTAATCCAAAAAAAATGTTGTTTTTATTTTTTGTGGGCTTTTTTAGTAATAATGGGTCTTTCATGCAGCTTTATAAAATTATATAATGTATTATTGTGATTTACTTCATAAATTTGTTGGATAAAATGAGCGTAAAAAATATAAGTTGGTGGATAAATGAAACCTATTTACAAAAATTTGATTTTGCAATACTTGGCAATGGTTTCACTGGTATTCAAGCTGCAATTCAATTGAGAAAAAAACACCCTTTGGCATCTATTGCTATTATTGATAAAAACTATATTTGCTCTGGTGCATCTCTACGCAATGCTGGTTTTGCTTGTTTTGGAAGTGTTAGCGAAATATTGGATGACTTAGAAAATCAATCAAAAGATGAAGTTTTTAATCTTGTAAAAATGCGCTATGAAGGGTTAAGGTATTTAATTGATGATTTTGGAGAAAATATTGACTACCACCAAGGAAATGCACAAGAGGTGTTTTTAGAAAATGAAAAATCAAATTCTGAAAAATGTGTAAGCATGCTAGGTAGTATTAACAATGAAATGAAAAATATTACAAATTTATCAAATACTTATTTTGAAAAAAAACAAAATTTGAGTTCGGGGTTTTTAACAAATTCAATTGGCAATAATTTAGAAGGGTATTTAAATACGGGTAAAATGTATCATAAAATGCATAAAAAAGCAATTGAAATGGATATTTTTTGGATCTCGAATTTTGAAGTTTTAGCAGTTGAAAAGAATCAGGATTATTTTCAAATTATAGCTAAAAACAATGAAGTTATTAACGCCAATATTGTCATTTCATGTCTAAACGCTTATACTAAAACCTTGATAAAAAATGCACCAATTGTTCCTTCAAGGGGACAGATAATTGTGAGTCATCCATTAAAAAAACAAGTGCTTTCAGGTATCCTGCATGCAGATAAGGGGTATATCTATGCAAGACCATTGGGAGACCGCATATTGATTGGTGGTGCTAGAAATACTGATTTTGAGCAAGAACAAACCTACAGTGTTGGAGAAAATAAGAAAATCACTGCTCAATTATTAGCTTTTGTAAATAAATATTTTTTACAAAATACAACTACAGAAATAGCTATGAACTGGTCTTGCATAATGGCCATGTCGCCAGAAAAAGGAGGCTTGCCCATTGTAGAGGAAATTGAAAAGAATCTTTGGGTCTGCTATAGATTGGGTGGCATGGGCGTGGCACTTAGCGCAATGCTTGCGAGAAATTTAGTAAATAAAATTTCAGGGTAGGTGAGCTGCCAAAAGCTTTTCCAAACTATTTTCTACTTCACTTAGTTCAATACTGCACAACGCAGGACATAATTTAGCACTTAATAAAGTGTTATTTACAAATGCTAAGGGCCATTTTTTATCTGCTTTATGTCGAATTATATTTCGCTCATTTTCAGGCGGCCACCAGTTTCCAGGATAGTTGCGCGAACCAAATAGTGCTATCAATGGCGTGTTTAAAGAATAGGCTATATGCATTGGTCCACTATCATTACAAATTAGCAGTTGGGCTTTAGATAACACAAACCTTAATTCTTCTAAGGTAGTTTTACCACATAAATCTACCATATTTGGGTGCGCAATTTGTCCTACAGAATCAATTTCTAAACCCACAATTACAATATGGTATCCTTTTAGTAGGCATGATTTTATTAACAAAGCAAATTTATCCCATTTTTTAGATAAAAGCTTTGCACCAGGAGCAATAACAATATATTTTTTTGGTAAAAGGACACTAAGTGCAAATTGGTTTTCTTTTTTAACATTTAAAGGCAGATAGTTTTCTGGGATAAAAAAATTAACCTGTTTATTAATCGTCTGTTGATGTTTTAAAAATTCTCGAGGATGCGATTTATTAAAGTACCTAAAGAATTTCAATAGATAACTATTGCCAATTTGCCAACCACAGCCATTTCTTATGCCACAATACCTATAAAAAAGCATATTTCTTATTTGGGTATAAAGCGTGTCAACATCTTGAGGGATTTCGCATACTGAATTAATGTTGTTTTTAATCAATTCTTTTTTTAAAGATTTTACACTATAATCTTTAAAACTAAAACAATTATCAAAAATTAAAGCCTCTGGTAAATTGGCTATTTTACCTGCTTCCCAATCAAGATGAGTGGTGAGTAAAAAAAGCTTTTTATCAGGATATTTAGCCCGAAAAGCAAGATAAAATGGTTGACAAACTGCATGGTCTCCAACAGTGCCCTTGCGAACAATTAATAAATTACCTTCTATTTTAGGTCTAAATAAAATTTTTCTAAAAGTATTTAGTATACTAAACCTAATTTGATCGTAAATATTAATTAAAAATAAACTTGGGTAATATTTCATTTGATTTTGATAGCTATTTTTAAGTAATAGTATAATCTATTTCTAGCTAATTTTATTTGCAAATTCTATTTTATAATGTATTTTTTGATGCAAAAAATTAATGTTAAATAAAAATCAACTAAGCAAATGCAAAGATTGACTAAAACAAAATAAATAACTAACTTTTTTGTAAAAAAATATTCTAATAATTTTGTTAATAATTTTGTACTTTTGCAGGAATAAATAAAATACATTTTAAAAATACATGGGAAGATCACAAGAAACATTTGGCAAAAAAGAAGTTAAGAGTAAAAAAGACAAAAAAAGAAAAGAAAAAGATGCAAAAAGATTAGAGAAACGTGGTGCAGAAAAATCTAGCTCTTTGGACGATATGATTGCCTATGTAGATGAGTTTGGGGTAATAAGCAATACCCCACCAGACCCAAGTAAAAAAGTAGAAATTAATGCTGAAGATATTATATTAGGAATCCCACAAAAAGAAATAGAGGAAGAAGAATTAGTAAAATTAGGCACGGTAACTTTTTTTAATCCAGACAAAGGATATGGATTTATTAGAGATAATAAGTCAAAAGAGAGTGTTTTTGTGCATATAAATAATGTTGATGGCGATTTAAAAGAGAATAATCAAGTGAGTTTTGAGGTTGAAATGGGACCCAAAGGTTCTAACGCTGTTAAAGTAAAATTGGTGTAATTGTTTTTTTGAATGATTTTATCATTCAAATTAATAAAAAATAATAAATATTCATGTGTGGAATTGCTGGATTTTTTGATACCTCTTTAACCACAGAAGAGGCCAAACACTTTGCACATGCAATGAACGAAAAATTGTTGCATCGCGGGCCTGATGGTGGTGATGTCTTTATTGATATGCCTTTGGCACTTTGCCATAGAAGGCTAAGTATCATAGATTTGAGCATAGTTGCTAATCAACCTTTTAGTTTTCAAAACCTAGTAATTGTATTTAATGGAGAGATTTATAATTATATTGAAATTAAAAAAATATTACTAAACTTAGGTTATGTTTTCCGTTCACAATCAGACACAGAAGTAATCTGTGCAGCTTACCTAGAATGGGGAGAAGATTGTGTAAAAAAGTTTATGGGAATGTGGGCATTTGCAATTTGGGATAAACAAACTTCAAAGCTATTTTGCAGCAGAGACCCTTTCGGTATCAAGCCGTTTTACTATTTAGTAAAAAATCATTGTCTCTATTTTGCATCAGAAATAAAAGCGTTAAAACTTTCCCCTGCATTTAATTCCACATTAAATTTAGAGCAAGTAAGTAAAGGATTGCAATTAGGCTATACAGGATTTTTGGAAGAAACATATTATCAAGATATTAAAAGTTTAGAAGCAGGACATAATCTAACTTATCAAAATTCTAATTTATTACTTTCTAAATATTGGGATATTTTACCACAAAAAACATTTGAAGGCGATATTATGGAAGCTGCAGAGATTTTTAAAACCAAATTTGAAAACTCTGTTAATCTGCATTGCAGAAGTGATGTTGAATTGGGGGCTTGTCTTTCTGGCGGTTTAGACAGTTCTAGTATCGTATCTGTGATAGCAAAAAAAAAATTATATAAAAATTTAAAAACATTTACCATTTATTACGATGGAAAAGATGATGTTAATGAAAGTGGATTTGTGCGTGAGTTGCAAAAAAAATATCATGACATAGACGCACGGTTTCTTGCTCCAAATGAGGATGATATCGCGGATGGATTTCATCGTTTTCTCTATCATCAGGATGTGCCAATTGGAGGATCCTCTCCTATTTCTCAATATTTTTTAATGCAAATGGCTCACAAAGCTGGTGTTAAGGTGGTTTTAGATGGCCAAGGAAGTGATGAATATTTGGCTGGCTACAAGCATACACTCTATCGTTTTATTGGAGACAATATTTTTAATGTCGGCAAAGTTGCAAAAGAAATTATTGCCTATCATCAATATAACTCTTCTGGAATAGCAGAAACTTTAAAAACGCTTGGTTTGGGAATTTACTCTAAAATGGCAGATGAAAATAAATTAATCAATGCAGAATACCATAATAAATATCCATTATTATATGACAATGCTGATTGGATAAATGTAAAATCCGACTTTAAAAATAGACTTGACAATGCGCTTTATGCCCAATTAAAATACAGTTCTCTTCCTAGTCTATTGCATTTTGAGGATAGAAATAGTATGGCATTTTCGATTGAGTCTAGGGTGCCATTTTTAGACCCCGATTTGGTTAATTTTGCATTTAGTTTGCCAGATTCATTTAAGTTAGATAAAGGTATAACTAAAAAAATTTTACGTTTAGCGCTTAAAGATTATTTACCCGAAAAAATCTATAACAGAACAGATAAAAAAGGATTTGTTACCCCCGGAGAGGTAAAATGGCTTAAAGGTCCTTTGAAATTTTTGATGGATTTACCACTAAAATTACCTGCTGAAATTAATAGTAAAAAATCTGCTGAAATGATAAATAATTACCAAAAAGGTGATCTCAGTCAGGCTAAAATGGTTTGGCGGATATTAGTTTTAAACTATTGGTTAAAACATTTTGCTGCCTAATTTTTTTAATTAATAGGCCGTTAAGATAAATAAGAAATAAGCTGTTTTTTAAACCTACATTATACATTTGATACTTGTTTTTATCTAAAAACTTAATAATTCATATAAAGCATTTTATAAAATATGGTCAAAAAAATATGCCCCTAAATAATTTAGGGACATACCAATTTAGAGATTAAAGTTTAAATTAATACCTATATTCATCTCTTTTAAAAGGGCCTTCTGCATTTACTCCAATATAATCAGCTTGTTCTGGCCTTAGTTTAGTTAATTCTGCACCCACATGAGCTAAATGAAGTCTTGCCACTTTTTCATCTAAATGTTTTGGAAGCACGTATACTTTATTTTCATACTGTCCACTGTTATTCCATAGTTCCAATTGAGCTAAAGTTTGATTTGTAAATGAATTTGACATTACAAAAGAAGGATGACCCATGGCACAGCCTAAATTAACCAATCTTCCTTCTGCCAATAGAATAATTTCTTTACCTTCAACATTATAAACATCTACTTGGGGCTTAATCGTATATTTGGTATCACTGTAGTTCTGATTTAACCAAGCGACATCTATTTCGTTGTCAAAATGGCCAATATTGCAAACAATGGTTTTATCTTTCATTTTTTTGAAATCTTCACCTCTCACAATATTAAAGTTGCCAGTGGCTGTAACCACAATACTTACCTCTTGTAATGCATTTTCTAGGGTTTTAACTTCAAACCCATCCATGGCAGCTTGCAAAGCGCAGATTGGGTCTACCTCTGTAACGATAACCCTGGCTCCCGCTCCACGTAAACTCTCTGCGCTGCCTTTGCCCACATCACCATAACCTGCCACAACGGCAACTTTTCCTGCTATCATGATATCTGTTGCGCGTCTTATGGCATCTACTAAACTTTCTTTACACCCATATTTATTATCAAATTTAGATTTTGTAACAGAATCGTTTACATTAATAGCAGGCATTGTTAGCGTACCGTTTTTAATTCTATCATATAATCTAAGTACTCCGGTGGTAGTTTCTTCGCTTAATCCTTTAATACCGCTGGCTAATTCTGGATAATTATCAAAAACCATGTTAGTTAAATCGCCACCATCATCTAAAATAAGATTAAGTGGGTTTCTTTCATTGCCAAAAAATAGTGTTTGTTCGATACACCAGTCAAATTCTTCTGCGGTCATTCCTTTCCAAGCAAAAACTGGAATACCTGCAGCGGCTATAGCAGCTGCTGCATGATCTTGTGTACTAAAAATATTACAACTGCTCCAAGTAACTTCTGCTCCTAATATTACCAACGTTTCTATTAAAACCGCTGTTTGGATAGTCATGTGAAGGCAGCCAGCAATTCTTGCTCCCTTTAATGGTTTTTTAGCTCCGTATTCTTCTCTTAGTGCCATCAAACCTGGCATTTCTGCCTCTGCTAAGTTTATTTCTCTGCGTCCCCATTCTGCTAAACTGATGTCTTTAACTTTGAAAGGTAAAAATGTTGGAATTGTTTTTTCTAGTGTTGCCATGTATTATTATATGATGTTTCTTTTATTAAATTGTTGCTAATGCTGCAAAGGTACAATATTTTACATTTTAAAACGATTGTTAGGGATAATTGTTCTATTTTTGCAAAAAATACAATAAAATGCCATATCCAGAAGAATTAGTAGCTCCAATGAGAGCAGAGTTAACCAAAGTAGGGTTTACAGAATTAAAAGATGAAAACGCAGTAGAATCTGCATTAAATAATCAGCAAGGAACCGCACTTGTAGTTTTTAACTCGGTATGTGGCTGCGCAGCAGCAAATGCCCGTCCGGGAGTAATGCGCTCTCTTGATGCAGAAAAAACACCACAGAAACTTTATACAGTTTTTGCTGGGCAAGACACAGCTGCTGTTGAAAAAGCACGCACTTTTTGCCACCCTTTTCCGCCATCTAGTCCTTCTGTTGCACTTTTTAAAGATGGTGAACTCGTGCATTTTGTAGAAAGATTGAATATTGAAGGACACACCCCAGACATGATTGCAGAAAATCTTAAAAATGCGTATCATAAATATTGTTAATGCTATTGTTGAAATAAAAAATATTAATGGATTCTATTAAATTAGATAGTATTGAAAGTGCTATTGATGATATAAAAAAAGGAAAATTAATCATTGTAGTAGACGATGAAGACAGAGAAAACGAAGGTGATTTTCTAACTGCTGCAGAAAATGCAACCCCAGAGATTATTAACTTTATGGCCACTCATGGCAGAGGATTAATTTGTGTGCCTTTAGAAGAAAAAAGAGCTAAAGAATTAGCGCTAGGATCTATGGTACCTCAAAATACTGCAACACACGAAACAGCATTTACAGTAAGCGTTGATTTATTGGCAGGATGCACCACTGGTATTTCTGCTTCAGATAGGTCCAAAACGGTATTGGCATTAGTAAATGAACAAACAAAGGCAGAAGATTTGGGTCGTCCAGGGCATATTTTTCCCTTAATTGCAAAAGCTGAAGGTGTTTTACGCAGAGCTGGACATACTGAGGCTGCCATAGATTTTGCTAAACTTGCAGGCTTTAAATCCGCAGGATGCATTGTTGAAATACTTAGCGAAGATGGCAGTATGGCTAGATTGCCAGAATTAGTAATAATTGCTAAAAAGTTTGACCTAAAATTGGTCTCCATTAAAGACTTAATTGCATATAGATTAGAAAAAGAAACTTTAATAGCTCCACAAATTACTGTAGACATGCCCACAAAATATGGAGATTTTAAACTCACGGCCTATAAACAAACATATACTAATCAAGAGCACTTGGCGTTGGTAAAAGGAACTTTTGCTAAAGATGAGCATGTATTAGTGAGGGTTCATAGTTCTTGCATTACTGGCGATATATTTGGCTCATGCAGATGCGATTGTGGCGAGCAATTAGAAGCAGCCATGAAACTCATAGAAAAAGAGGGAAAAGGAGTAATAGTATATATGAATCAAGAAGGCAGGGGAATAGGTTTATTAAACAAACTCAAAGCATATAAATTGCAGGAAGAAGGGCAAGATACTGTTGAAGCAAACCTTGCCCTTGGTTTTAAAATGGATGAAAGAGATTACGGTGTAGGGGCACAAATAATAAGAGATTTAGGAATAACTAAGATGAGGCTAATTTCTAACAATCCAAAAAAGAGAACAGGGCTTATTGGCTATGGATTAGAAGTGGTAGAAAATGTCTCGTTAGAGATAACGCCCAATCCACACAACATGGGGTATTTAAAAACAAAAAAAGAAAAAATGGGCCACTTGCTCACTAATATTTAAAATAAATTGCTTACACTAAACGATATAACATACGAAATAGGCGGTGTTCCATTATTCTCTAACGTAAATTGGCAAATTGTGCCAGGTGATAGAATTGGCCTAATAGGAAAAAATGGTGCTGGAAAATCTACTTTATTAAAAGTTATTACTAAAGAATACAGTGCCACATCTGGCGAAATAGCGCTAACAAAAGGCATTGAAATTGGTTTTTTGAATCAAGATTTACTTTCTTTTCAAAGTGATGATTCTATACTAAAAGTGGCAATGACTGCTTTTGAAAAAGAACTTGCTATAGAACAAGAAATAGAGGATATTTTAACAGACTTAGAAGAGAGCTACACCGATGAAAAAGCTATAAAACTTGCTGAAAAACAAGATGAATTTAATACCCTTGATGGATATACTTTACAAAGCAAAGCAGAAAAGGTTTTAGAAGGCTTGGGTTTTGAAACTGAGCGATTAGACTTGCCTCTTTCCTCATTTTCGGGTGGCTGGAGAATGCGGGTTATTTTGGCAAAAATGCTGTTAAAAAAACCTGAAATATTGCTGCTTGATGAGCCCACAAATCACTTAGATCTCCCTGCAATAGAATGGTTAGAGAATTACTTGATAGGTTATCCTGGAGCTGTAATCATCGTGTCGCATGATAGATTTTTCTTAGATAAAATGGTAAATGGTATTGGTGAAATTTGGAACGGTAAATTTTATCATTATCCAGGTAATTACAGCAATTATATTATCAAAAAATCTGATTCATTAGACCATCATCAAAAAGTGTATGATAATCAGCAAATATTTATCAAACAACAAGAGCGATTTATTGAGCGTTTTAAAGCTAAAGCATCTAAATCTACTCAAGCGCAAAGCAGGGTAAAAATGCTGGATAAATTAGAAAGAGTAAATGCTGTAGAAAGTGATGAAGCTTCTATGAAACTTAGGTTTAACACTCCTCAAAAAAGTGGAAAAGAAGTTGTGATTGGAAATAAGGTTTCAAAAAATTATGATAGCCTGCAAATATTAAAAAATGTAGATTTTTCAATATTAAGGGGCGATAAAATTGCACTTATTGGTGCAAATGGAAAGGGGAAATCTACCATGCTAAAAATAATGACCAAACAAATTAGTTTTGATGGCGATTTGCAGCTTGGTTATAATGTTATAAAATCATTTTATGCTCAACATCAACTAGAATCGTTGAATGTTGATAATGAAATTTTGCAAGAACTGCAGCAATGTGGAACAGAAAAAACTGATTTAGAATTGCGCACGGTACTGGGTTGTTTTTTATTTGTTGGTGATGAGGTTTTTAAAAAAATAAAAGTGCTTAGTGGTGGCGAAAAAGCTAGAGTTGCATTGGCCAAAACACTTATTTCTGGGGCCAATTTTTTATTGTTAGATGAGCCAACAAATCATTTGGATATAAAAAGTATTAATATTTTAGCAGAGTCATTAAAAAGTTATGAGGGCTCTTTTGTGATGGTATCACACGATAGGTATTTTATTACTGAGGTTGCAAATAAAATATGGTTTATCGAAAATCAACAATTGAAAGAGTATCCCGGGAACTTTGAAGAATTCAATGATTGGTTTGCTAAAAGAACTCCAGAGATTAAAGTACAAAAACAGGAAAAAATAATAATTGAGACGCGTCAAGATACAACAAGTTTTGAACAGCTGAAAGACAAAGAAAGGGAAAAGAAAAAAAAAGAGAAATTACTCTCTGATTTTGAGCAAAAAATAGAATCCCTGAAAAAGCAAATTTCTGATTTAGAAAATCAAATGGTGGAGCTTGGTGAAACACGCGATTTTGAAAAAATAAATATTTGTCAAAAGAACAAATTACAATTGGAACAAAATTTGCTGAATATTAACAAAGAATATGAAAATATTTTTGAAGAGATATTAAACTTTTAAATCGATGAGAAAACACCTTATAACTTTTATAATAGTAATAACTTTAGCCCAAAATGCAGGTTTAAATGCCAAAGAAATATTGTATCGAGATGCAATTTATGACTTAAAAGTGAGTTCTATTTTAATAAAACAAACTGGCACAGATGAGCGTTTTGCTATGCTAAATTTAACTGGAGGAAACACCCTCTCTATGTCTTTTGACATGTTAGAAAGCACAAATGATTATTTTCAATATACGATAGAGCATTGCGATAAAGATTGGAAGCCTTCAGGATTAAATATAAATGACTACATTAGTGGCAATCAGTTTGAACAGATAGAACAATTCAAATTTTCTAGCAATACATACAAACAGTATACACATTATGAATTTCTTTTTCCATCAGGAAAGATGAAACCCCGGATAGCGGGTAATTATATATTAAAAGTATATAGAAACTTTGATGAAACTGACTTACTATTTACACGCAGAATATTAATAATAAACAATGTGCTAAAGCTTTCTGGCACAGTGCGAAGCGCAACATCTGCAAATTTTAGGTTTACTCATCAAGAAATTGATTTTGTTGTTGAAGCAAATGGTTTTAGTATTCCTAATCCATTTAATGATTTACATGCATTTATTTTTAAAAACTATAGTTGGATGCATTGCTCAGAAATGCTAAAGCCACAGTTCTCTAATAGCAATACTTACACCTTTAATTACGAAAAAGAAAATGTTATAAATGGAGTAAACGAGATGCGTTTTTTTGATGTTAGGGGATTAAGAACTTTTGCCAGTGGTGTAAAGTCAAAATATTTTGATACTTCAAAAAACCAAGCTGCAGTAAATCTTTTTGAAGACAACAATAGAGGCAGTATTACTTATTTGTTTTGGCAAGATAACAATGGCAAGACTGTTTATGGCAATAGAGATTTGCCAAATATTGCAAATAGCGAAGATTATTTATTAGTAAACTTCTCACTTTTAAACAGTCCATTATTTGATGCAAAAACAGAGGTTTACTTATTAGGCGAATTTAATGATTGGCAAATAGATACAAGGTATAAAATGCAGAAAAACGCTCAAGGAAATTACACCTTGCAATCAAATTTAAAACAAGGATATTACAATTACCTTTATGCAACTAAGGGCAATGACGGCAAGCCAGATTTTAGCATAACAGAAGGCATGCATCAAGAAACAGAAAATGACTACAGGGTATTGGTATATCACAAAAATCAGTTTTTGAGGTACGATGAATTGCTTGGTTTTATGTTTCTAAATACGCTCAATGCCAACACAAAAAAGTAAAACTAATTATGCATTAAAAAATGCGCTTGCACTAAAAAAAATTGCACAAATAGGCGATAATTTAGCAAAAAATCTTGTGAGTTATTGCGGAGGTATTGATGCAGTTTTTAAGGAAAAAAAAGTGGCTTTGAGTAAGATACCAGGCATTGGTTTACTCAGGGCAGAAAGCATCATCAAATTTAATGATTGGGATATTATAGACCAAGAAATTAGATTTACAGAGAAATATAACATAGATATTATTACATACTTGGATGCATCGTATCCTTATCGCTTAAAAGCACATTCAGACTCCCCATTTTTATTGTTTAAAAAAGGAAATGCAGACCTAAATGCAGCCCGCATGATTAGTATTGTTGGCACAAGAAATATGAGCAATTATGGTAAAGAAAGTATTCAACAATTGGTAAATGATTTAGCCACATATAAGGCGAGCATTATTAGCGGATTGGCCTTAGGTGTAGATACTCAAGCACATAAAGATGCGCTATTACATAAATTGCCAACTATAGGTGTTCTTGGACACGGGTTTAGCACTTTTTATCCTGCACAAAATAAAAAATTAGCAGAAGAAATGATTAGGACAGATGGTGCTTTAATAACAGATTATTTTAGTTTTGTGCCTGGTAATCCAGAAAATTTTCCATCAAGAAATAGAATCGTGGCTTCGCTATGTGATGCATTGATAGTGATAGAAAGTGCCCATAGTGGTGGCAGTATGATTACTGCAGAATTAGCCAATAGTTACGACAAACTCACTTTTGCAATACCTGGCAATACCTATCAAAAATACTCGCAAGGCTGCAATTTACTCATCAAACTAAATAAAGCAAACCTCTATGACAACATTGGAGATATTATTTACCACCTTAATTGGGATAAACAGCCTATAGAACAAAAACATCAAATTAGCCTCTTTGAGGAATTGAGCAATGATGAAAAAACAGTTTTGGCTGCGCTAAATAAAGCAGGCGTGCCTATTGATGAAATATATTACCAAACTAAAATTGCAATGTCAAAATTGTCTCTCATTTTACTAGATTTGGAACTTAAAAATGTTGTAAAAGTTTTACCAGGAAAAAAATTTGCTATAGCAGCAAGGTATTAATAAAAAGTATCACTTTAAATAAAAAGTAATTGTAAATAGATAAGCTATTAACTTTAGAATCTTGTTATCTTACAAAAAAATATTTTTACCCCAAACATTACATAGATTCTATTAAAAAATATACCATAAAAGCACTTGAGTATAAAAATGGGATGTTGATTAAAGAAACAGATTATAATCAAAATAATTTGTTTCATAAAGAAATAACATATACTTATGATATAGGAGGAAGGCCCTCTATAATTTACATATATGTAGCAAATAGAATTGATCTCAAAATAATTTATAAGTACGATAAAATTGGAAACATATTGAGCAAAACAGAGTTAACTGGAAATGATTTAAGCTTTTATAGAAGCACCTACTATAGCTACACCAATGATTATATTTTTCGAGAAATTACTCATAAAAACAAACAAGACATTGAAGTTGTTAAATAGACAATAAACAACCATTTGAACTTAAATACAGTTACACAATTTACATTTAACAATATGCAAATTAGTATTAATAAATATGACAGCACGAACAATTTTGTGATGCAATATGATTTTACTAATAATGAAACAAATTTATTGAATATTAAGTATCAAACACTGGATACAAAAGGCAGAAAAATTGCTGGTTTTTTAGGCGATATTATCATTGAATACAATTATAATGAAAAGGGTTTAATTACCAAAGAGTTGGTAAGAGAATCAGATTATGTGTTTTCTGAAAAGATTTATAAATACAATGATAAAGAAAGGCTTTCAAATATAGAATTTCCCAAAAGTGGGGAATACAATTATTCAAAAATAGATTATTATATTAACTACGTAAATTGATGTAAGATATTTCTAAATTATATAAAAGGCATTGTACTGCTAAATAAAAAAGTTAAGAGCCAATATCATCTTGTAAACAACTCATTATTAATGGTTAATTGTTCCTTAAAATATTGTACTATTGTAAATGGATTTTAAACCTGTTTTGCAGCATCTTAGATTTAGATTTTCTCTACTTCTGCTTCCAGGGTATCTTTTTAGCATGTGGGCAATAGCACTTCAATCAAAAGATATAGTATTCTCTCATTGGTATTATTTTTTGATTGCAGGTATTGTTTGGCATTTGTTTATTTTTCCGGCTAGCAATGCATATAATGGTTATCAAGACAATGACACTGCATCGGTGGGTGATATTGCCAACCCACTGCCAGCATCAAAAAATGTGTATTATGCTTCTCTCCTATTTAATGTTATAGGACTTTGCATATCTATGCTAATTAATACTAAGTTTTTTATAATGGTGCTAATTTATATTATTTTTTCTACACTTTATAGTTATAGAAAAGTGCGTTTAAAAAAATATGCCATTATTGGTTTTTTAACCATTTTTATCTTTCAAGGAATGTGGGTAGTGCTTGCCACAGCATTTATTTCTCCAACATTTATTATAAACAATCAATTTTTATTGATAGCGCTTATTGCAGGATTTTTATTTGGTGGAGGATATCCTATTTCCCAAATTTATCAGCACAAGGCAGATAAACTAGATGGAGTAAACACCATTTCAATGATGCTTGGGATAAAAGGAACACTTATTTTTAGTGCACTTATGTTTATAATTGGCTTTGGATTATTATTATTGATAATGTTTGAAAGCCAATTATTTTCACAAATATTTATTTTGATTTGTTCTTTAACACCTGTGGTCTTTTTTATGTCCTATTGGGTAAAAAACACTTATAGAAATGCGACTTTTGTAAATCATAAAAATGTGATGACTTTAATATGGTTTAATGCCATATGTAACAATTTAGCATATATAATGTTACTACTTTACCAAATAAATTAATGAGTTACATTTCATCTATTTTCTGCCAAGTGCCTGAACATAAACATCAACAATCTGACATTATTGATTTTATGCAAACATTCTATCAGCTTGATGCAGATACTTTAAGAAAAACGAAATGGGTTTATAAAAAATCGGGAATTAATTTCAGATATAGCGTTCTACCAGATTTTAATAAAGATAAAGAACAAATACTTTTTAAAACCAACTCTTTCAAAGAAATAGATATTGCTAAAAGATTAGAAATCTATAATTCAGAAGCACTAATTTTGGCAAAAAAATTGATAGCCAATTATCCAATATCGGTATTAGAAAAAGTAACCCATTTAATTACCATTTCTTGCACAGGTATTGCTGCTCCTGGATTAGAGCTAGCACTAAAATCTTTATTTGTGCCTCAAGCTAGTCAAAGGGCTATTAATTTTATGGGATGCTATGCTGCAGTGCATGGCATAAAACAAGGTTTTGAAATAAGTAATACCTATAAAGATGCACTTGTACTTCTTGTAGATATTGAATTGTGCACCCTTCACTTTCAGTATAACACCTTGCCAGATTTAATAAATAGTGCAATGATTTTTGGTGATGGTGGTGCTTCTTGGCTCATTGGCAAAAATATTAAATCATTTTCTAGCAAAAAAATTAAATTAAAAATTTTAGGTAATTATAATCAAGTATTGCATTCAGAACAGGATAAAATGGCTTGGTATCCCAGTAATTCCGGCTTTTTAATGCAGCTTTCTTCTTATATTCCCGAATTAATAGGAGACAATGTTTTAAAGTTAGTTTCTGATGCCAAAGCATATTTCAATATTGAAAGCACCACTCCCATTAAATATTGTATTCACCCAGGGGGGTTAAAAATACTAGACAAAATTGCAGAGGCTTTGAATATAAATAAGGAAGGATTAAAAAGCAGTTATACCATTTTAGAAAATTTTGGCAATATGAGCAGCCCAACAGTAATGTTTGTGCTAGAAGATATATTAAAAAATAACGACTTGCAAAAAGGAGAAAAACTCTTGCTAATGGCTTTTGGCCCTGGATTAAGTTTAGAAACAACTTTACTTATTGCAGAATAATGATAGATTTTAAACACCGAAGTAATCAAGCAGAAATGATGGATGGCTTAACAGATCCAAATATTTTGTCACAAAACTATTTAGAAATTGCTGCTGTTAATAAATACTTAGGAGGCTATAACTCGCTTGGCTATGGGCTTAACAAACTGCTTAAATCCCAAAAAAATAATCGCAAACAATTTACGCTATTAGATATTGGCTGCGGTGCAGGAGACAATATTGAATACATTTATCACTGGGCAAAAAAAAATAAGTTTTCAATTAATTTAATAGGCTTAGATTATAGTAAAACGGCTATAAAAATGGCTGAAGAAAAATTTAGTAAATTAGAAAACATACACTTTATATGTTTGGATTACAAAATGTATAAGCCCGAAATTCCTATAGACATTATTATAAGCACACTGTTTAATCACCATCTTTCTAATGAAGAAAATTTATCTTACCTTAAATGGTGTATATCAAATGCCCAACTAGGTTTTATTTTGAATGATTTGCACAGACATCCAATTGCTTATTATAGTATAAAATGGATTGCAAATTTAGCTAAAACAAGTGCATATTTTAGAAATGATGCCCCTCTTTCTGTTTTACGCGCTTTTAAAAAAAAAGAATTGAAGGCTTTTTTAAAAAATGTATCAATAGAAGCAAAAGTATATTGGTGTTGGGCTTTTAGGTGGATAGTAATTTATGAAAAATAGCATTGCAATTATTGGTGGTGGCATTGCTGGCTTATCTGCAAGTATAATTCTTGCTAAAAAAGGATTTTATATAACTGTATATGAAAAAAACACCTATCCAAATCATAAAGTTTGTGGAGAATACGTCTCTAAAGAATCTGTTGCTTTTTTAAAAGAATTAGGAATATTTAATCAAATGGCAGACAAGCCAAATATTAATAGGCTTATTGTTTCAGCACCTAGCGGTCTTTTTTTTAAATCTGAAATGAAAATGGGTGGAATTGGAATTAGCAGGTATCTTTTTGACACATTATTATATGAAGAGGCGGTTAAAAATGGGGTTAGTTTCATTTTCGAGGAGGTATCAGAAATAAAAAACAATGATACAAACCAAAAAATAGTAGAAACAAAAAATCTTACACATTCATACGAAAAAGTTATTTTAGCATTCGGAAAGCGCAGCAACTTAGATATTAAATGGGAGCGCCCTTTTGCTATAAAAGCAAAAACTAAACTAAATCAATGGGTTGGCATAAAACACCATATACGCCTAGATAGTATTGACAACAAAACAATAGAATTGCATAATTTTGAAGGAGGTTATTGCGGCATCAGCAGGGTAGAAAATAATATTGTTTGTTTATGTTATCTCGTATCTTCTGCCCAGCTAAAAAACAGAAATATTGCGCAATTAGAGAAAGAAGTCCTGCAAAAAAACCCATTTTTAAAACAAATTTTTAACGATGCCACATTTATATTTGATAAGCCTTTAGCCATATCTCAAATCAGTTTTGATAAAAAAATGCAAGTGTATGATAATATGCCAATGCTAGGGGATGCTGCAGGCCTCATTACTCCATTGTGCGGAAACGGGATGAGTTTAGCACTGCAAAGTGCCTCTATTCTTTGTAAACACATTGAATCAAAGTATTGGATAGAAAATTATCAAGCTGAATGGAAAAAAAAATTAGCCAAACGCTTATTTTGGGGGCGAATAATTCAAAGGGGTTTTGGAAAGAGCAGAAATTCTGAATTATTGATAAAATGCGCCAACACCTTTCCCAAAATTGGAAATTACTTAGTTCAAAAATCGCATGGAACTTCTTTTTAAGGGTTTATACGATAAATTAAATATTATTCGTCTTGTAGCCATGTTTTAATAGAAAAACCTTCATTTTTTCTTTATTATCTCCTTGTATCAATATTTCTCCATCTACAATACTTCCACCAGTGCCACAGTGTTTTTTAAGTTCTTTTGATAAGGAAATTAAGCTTTTTTCATCTCCTAAAAATCTGCTCACAATTGTTACTTTTTTTCCTCCCCTATGGGCTGTTTCAAATCTTAAAATTAACCGCTCATTTTTAGGATGCCCAAGTTCATCTTCTTCCTCATTGATACTATCCAGAGCAGCAGGTTCCGTAGAATAAATTAATCCTCCCAAATCTTCTAAACTATTGAGTTTTTCTTTCTTTTTTTTCATCAAACAATTACATTTAATTTTTTTTCAAACATTTTTACCGTTAAAAGTTTATTTATATTTCCCATATACTCTCCATCAATATGCAAAGGAGCATCTACTACCTCTATGATTGCGTTTTTAGTGCTAATAAATGTAACTTTAGGATAAGTATGTGCCTTGTTGGTTAATAAGTAGTATATGAATTTAAATATTTCCCAAAATGAAATCTGCTCTAGGGCTATAATTTCAAATTTACCATCTTGCATGTTTGCATTTGGGTTTATTTTAATTTGATTGCCCCACTGATTTGAATTTGCAATACTTAAAAAAAGTACGTTTTTTTCTATTTTTTGGCCCTCAGCTTGAATAGACACCTTGTAATCTTTCTGTCTAAACTCTCGAAGCACAATTTTTAAATATTTGAAAAAACCTCTTTTGGTTTCTTTTGCAAAGAGTGAAGAGACATGAGCATCAAATCCAACACCTGACACATTTATACAAATTTTTTCATTTATAGATAAAGTATCTACGGTTATATGCTTACATTTTATCAATGCAATGCAAGCAAGTTTTATATTAGTTATGCCTAATGAGTTTGCAAAACCATTGCCAGAGCCAGAAGGAATAATCCCAAGAAGGATTTGGGTATTTATAATTTTTTTTGCAGCACTACTTATACTTCCATCTCCACCGCATATAGCAATTATTGAAGGCTTTTGAAGAATTGCCAAATCTATTTTATTTATAAAATCAGTGTAATTTTGGCTTACTTCATAAGTGTATTCAAAATAAGGACTCAGTTGATTAGATAACAATTGTTTTAATGCACTTTTATTATAAACACCTGCACCAGGGTTATGAATAAGAATTAATTTTTTCATTTATCAATTGCTAAATGCATATTGAATAATATTTGCGCCCATTTTTAATGCTAATTCGCGTTTTTCTGGAGGGTCATTGTGCACTTCTGCATCTTCCCACCCATTTCCCAAATCGCTCTCGTAGGTGTAAAAACACACCAATCTACCTTTGTATATAAGTCCAAAACCTTGGGCTGATTTACCATCATGCTGATGAATTTTTGGCGGCCCATTGTTAAAATCATATTTTTGATGATAAATGGCATGTGAAAATGGTAATTCTACAAAAGTTAATTCTGGAAAAACCTTTAGCATTTGAGGTCTAATAAATTTATCTAATCCATAATTATCATCAATGTGCAAAAACCCTCCACTTTCCAAGTATTTTCGCAAATTGGCAGCCTCTGCCACATCAAAAGTGACATTCCCATGCCCTGTTAGGTATAAAAATGGATAATCAAAAATATCAGTCGAACCTACCTCCACAACGGCATCATTTGGGTTTATATTAGATTTCAAATTTAGATTACAAAATTTTATCAAGTTTGGTAATGCTGTTCTATTTGCATACCAATCTCCACCACCCTTATATTGCACTTTAGCAATTTTATAGGTGTATGTGCCAGCACTCAAAAAGCAAAAGCACGTAAAAATTGCAAATACTTTGCTAAAAAAAACTCTACTCATATTTTTAATTTAAGTAATCAAACATTATTTGCAAAGATAATTTTATCCTACTAAAAGAAAAATATTTAAATCATTATAATGATGGATTTGGAGTTTTTAGATTGCTTTTTTGCACTTCGTCTAAAATTATATTTATGGAAGTTATAGAGGCATCTCTACCCTCTGCATCTAATAGCTTAACAGTATTTAATGTTTCTAAATAAAATAGTTTTATTGCCCTGTCTTTGATTATAGCTTCTGCAATAATTTTAGAATCTATTTCATTTGTTTCTTTATAAATATAGCTAATAATTTGTTCTTGAGTAATTTCTTTTTGCATAGGCTTAAATTTTTTATCTTTAATTTTTAATTATCTAACGCTGAAAAATAGATTTTATTTTATAATGTGAGCGATTTTTTCTCAATTAATTTTCGAAGGTTAATTATTGCATATCTCATTCTGCCTAAGGCAGTGTTTATAGGCACTTTTGTTAATTCTGCTATTTCTTTGAAAGACAAATCCCCATAATGCCTCAATAGCAAAACTTCTTTTTGGTCTTCGGGCAGTTCATTTACTAAGTTTCTGATGGTATTTTCTGTATCTTTTTTTTCAATCTGCTCCTCCTTATTTTCCGAAAAAGATAATGATTCTAAGATTGATTCCCCTGTTTCGCCATTAATAATGGGAGTTTTTTTCACTCTTCTAAAATAATCTATAGCCATATTTCTTGCTATTCTTACCACAAATTGAACAAATCTTCCATCATCCACATATTTTCCAGATTTTATGGCTGATAGCGTCTTTATAAACGTTTCTTGAAAAATATCTTCTGCAACATACTCGTTTTTTACAATCATAATAATGGTGGTAAAAACCCGTTTTTGATGTCTTTTTAAAAGGGTCTCAAAACATGCATCGTTTCCGTTTAGGAAATGCACAATTAATTGGCTGTCAGAAATTTGTATTGCTCCCATATTGTCTAAATTTGTTTTTAAAATTAATTTGTAATTAAAATAATTTGGTTGTTTAGTTTAATTAGTTTTTCAAAAGTAGATTTTCTATATAGGCGTATTATTTAAAGTTGAATTGAACTGCAATTTACATCATAAAAAATTATTTTCCAAAAATTATTTTATAAATGGTGAAATTATGTTTGATTTTTTTTCGTTATCTTAGTGTTACTGCACTTTTACCGATTGAAACTTTGTCTGCAAAAACTTCTACTGTATAGTTGCCTTTTTCATAATCAGAGCCGCTTTTATGATAAACATCTACAATCATGTCTCCATTTTTATAATCAATTATTTTTAAAACTGTATATTTTGCAGATTCACCATTGCTTAGCGAAAAAACACCATCACCAGTAACAGGCTCTAAGGTAACCCCATTGGGTCCAGTAATTTTGACATACAATGGCTTATCGCCCTTGTCAGCAATTTTATTTTCAATTATCCTAAATGATACTCTAATTGCATCTGCTTTTCTTGTTCTAGTGGTCTCTACTTCTTTTCCACTTCCTTTTATTTTTACACCTGTAACAGACATTTGATCGGCAATAAGTTGTTTTCCTTTGCTAATCACTTCTTCTTTTTGAGTAAGAACACCCTTTAATCTTTCTGTATTTTGAACTTCATTTGTTAATTTAGTGTTCGTTTCAGACAAATCTTGTTTTGTTAGATTTAATTCTTCTTCCAATTCTTTTATTCTGTTTTGCAAATTTTCACTTTCGGTTTTTAGTGCTTTAATTTCATTACGAAATTTTGTCAATTCTGCATTGCTTAAATTACCTTTTGACAAAGCTGATCTAAGTTGAGCTACTTTTGATTCTAACTCTGTTTGAATATTTGCAATGGTTTCATCTTTTTGAGCCATTGAAGCTTTACTTAAATCTAATTCTGCTGTTAATGCGTCTAATTCTTCTCCTAGCCTAGTTGTTTCTGAAGTTAAATCTGTATTTGCTTTTGATAATACTTCATTTCCATCACTGCCTTTTTTCCATTGATAAAAAAGCAGTAAATTAGTAATAAATAAAACGCCAATGATTACATAAAGTAAAACTTTGCTTTTGTTGTCTTTTTCTTGATTTTCCATAATTATATATAAATAGAACTGCAATAATAATACCTATTTTGTATATTTGGTTTTTAATTATAAATTTATCTTCTTCATAAAAATATTTACATTAATTTTGCGCGGAACATATTTAAAGTCAATAAATTGGAGATAACACGTTTTGAAATAAAGGGCCTAGCACTCTTAACACCTCAATTAATTAAGGATGAAAGAGGATATTTTTATGAATCATACAGAAAAGATTTCTTTGACACTCATTTTGGTGACACAAATTTTATACAAGACAATCAAAGCACTTCACAAAAAGGCACTTTGAGAGGGCTGCATTTTCAAGCTCCACCTTTTGCTCAAGGAAAGCTTGTGCGAGTATTGCAAGGCGCTGTAATAGATATTGCGATAGATATTAGAAAAGATTCGCTAACTTATGGCAAATATCAAAAGGTTATGCTTAGTGCAGAAAATCATTTGCAATTTTGGATACCTCCTGGCTTTGCTCATGGCTTTTTAACACTTATGGAGAACACAATTTTTTGTTACAAGTGCACTAATATTTACAATAAATTGTCGGAAGGTGGATTGTGTTATAATGATAAAAAAATAAATATCGATTGGGAAATTCAAAAACCAATTATTTCCGAAAAAGACCTGCTCTATCCCGATTTTAATAACTTTTTAAGCCCTTTTTAAAAACACATGGAAAAAGAAAACGAAATTTTCAATTTAATTGAAGAATTAAATGTTAAATATGCCAATTCCGGTCAGGATTTGGTAAGCTATCTTAAAGGATTATTAGAGGCTAATTTTGAGCCGTATTGGGAATATATTAATTTAGATTCATTGCTTGCAATACAGCAACCAAAAACAAATCACCCTGACGAAATCATTTTTATTTCATATCATCAAATTACAGAGTTATATTTTAAACTCATATTGCATGAGCAAAAGCAAATATGCTTTCATACAAACCTAACAAGTGTGTTTATGGAAGAACGTCTTGAAAGAATAATTAGATATATTCAAAATCTCACAAACAGTTTTGAAATTATGATTTTGGGTATGGATTATCACCAATTTTTAAAATTTAGGATGGCCCTATTGCCAGCGAGTGGTTTTCAGAGCGCCCAATTCAGGATGATAGAAATAGCTGCAACTGATATTGCTAATTTAATAAAACCAATTAATCAAGTGGGTTTAGATTTGAATGATATTGAACAAATAATACCCTTTTTATATTGGAAAGCGGGTGCAATACAGTTGGATACTGCAGAAAAAACGCTCACATTACAACAATTTGAGAATAAATATAATAGGCATTTTTTAAGATTCTCTAAAAAGTATCATGGTTGCAATACTTGGCAAAAATATTTAACATTAAAAAATGCAGGTTTAGCAACAGAGAAATTAACTGACCTAATGCGTAAATTCGATTATTCATTAAATGTTGAATGGTCATTGGCACATTTCAAATCGGCTGTAAAATACCTAAAAAGCCCAACCGCAGAAGTGGCTGCAACAGGCGGCACTAATTGGGGAACCTATCTTCCTCCGCGTTTTCAAAAAATTAAATCTTTTCCACAATTATGGACAGAAGAAGAAAAAGAAAATTGGGGAAAAGAATGGGTACAAGAAAACGTAATAGATAAAAAATAAGGAAAATATTATTTTAGCAACATGCTGAATAAAATAGATGTTGCAGCAATAGCAGCTGTTTCTGTTCTCAATCGCTGCTCTCCCAAGCTTATTAGTTTGCCTTTATTTATTAAAAAATGATCAACTTCGCTTGGAGAAAAATCACCTTCTGGGCCTATATAAATGCATACTTCATTATTAATTGCTAATTGGGTTAATAAATATTTAGATTGATCAATACCGCAATAACACATTAATTTATCTCCTTTTGACAGCAATGTTTCTGCTATGCTTTTATTGATACTTACCTTAGGCAAATGGTAATTAATTGATTGCTTGCAAGCGGCAATTATTGTTTTCATTAACCTGCCTTCATTAATGTTTGTTCGCTCTGAATTTTCTGTTTTTAATAAAATTATTTCATCAACACCTAATTCTACCAATTTTTCTATCATAAAATCAAAACGATTTGCAGTTTTGGGTGGTGCTACAGCAATTCTGACAATATTTTTGTTTTTTTTAAAATAATTTTTCGTCAATATTTGATAGTTTACTGTGTTTTTTATAGACGTTATTTTTGCATTACAGGCATTTCCAACGCCATCAAATACCGTGATATAATCACCAATATTTTTACGCATAACTTTGCTGCAATGACTCGACTCTTCTTTTGAAAGGGTACAATTTTCTAATATTGGGTTATAAAAAAGTTGCATAAAAAAAATCCAAATGCCTTGATTTGCATTTGGATTGATTTAAGTTATTGTTATTTATTCTGGTTTTGGTGTTTCATCTTTTTTGTCATCTCCATCTATCATATCTTTTGCATTGTCAATAATTTTTGAACCAGAAGCTTTTACATCGTCCACTATTTCGCTTACTTTATCTTGCAAAGGCTGTGTTTTCTCATCAAGTTTTTCTATCAAATCTTCTGCCCTTTCTTTCATTTCAGTTCCTACTTCTTTCGCTTTTTGCCAAGATGCTTCTGCTGCATCTTCTACTTTGTCTGCAATCTCCTCAGCTTTAGCTTTGATTTTATCTAATATTCCTTCATTTTCCAACGTTTGATTTGTGGTTGGGTTATTGCTCTCTTTTTTATCCCCTGAAAAGAAATTTTTAATTGTGTTTAAGATGCTCATGTCAAATTGGTTTTTATGTTTTTATTAAGTTTCAAAAGTAACTATTTAAAATCAATTTATTATTATTATTTTATTAAATGTTTGTAAGTCATTGTTTTATACTCAAGTATAAAATTAATATTAGATAGGACTTAATAATTTAGCAACCTCTGCAATCGTTGTGCCTTTAAATTAGCAATAATTTATTCCATAAAACAGCACAATAGCAATATATTTGCCCAAGTATAAATATTGTAATTATGACTGTTATAGATAGATCTAAACCTGTATTGGTTACAGGAGCAACTGGTTTTGTAGCTTCATGGCTGGTAAAAAAATTATTAAATGACGGATTGATAGTGCATGCGGCAGTGCGCAATCCTGACGATGAAATAAAAAATAGGCATTTGATTGATTTGGCCAAAAGCAGTGGAGGAACTATCAAGTTTTTTAAAACAAATTTGCTTGAAAAAGACAGCTATTTTGAAGCGATGAGAGAATGCGAATTGGTTTTTCACACGGCATCTCCCTTTACAAGCAATTATAGTGATGCCCAAACCGAGCTTTTAGACCCTGCAATAGAGGGTACTATAAATGTGCTATTAACTGCAAATAAATCAGAATTTGTAAAACGTGTAGTATTAACAAGCAGCTGTGCAGCTATTTATAGCGATTGCACAGACCTTGCAAAAACAACAAATAATATATTTACCGAAAATGACTGGAACACTGGCTCATCTCTGCATTATCAACCCTATTTTTATTCAAAAACAATGGCTGAACGTAAAGCATGGGAAATAGTTGAGGCACAAAATAAGTGGGATTTAGTGGTAATAAATCCTAGTTTAGTGCTTGGACCAATTTTAAATGAAAAATCTAGTAATTCGGAAAGTTTTAGCATTTTTAAACAAATATGTGATGGCACGCTTCGGCTTGGAGTTCCAAATTTTGGTCTTGGATTAGTGGATGTGAGAGACTTAGCAGAAGCGCATTTTAATGCTGGATTTATACCACAAGCATCGGGCAGAAACATTATTTCTGGCCACAACACCAATTTATTAAATATTGCTAGAATATTGCATTATAAGTATGGCAATGACTACAATATTCCTAAAAGCAGCTTGCCAAAATGGCTTCTTATGCTGATTGGCCCATTGGTGGATAAACAGATTACACGAAGATTTATTGCTAATAATATCAATAAGATATGGAAGGCAGACAATGCTAAAAGTATCAAAAACCTAAAAGTGAGCTACAGATCAATTGAAAGCACTTTATTTGATACTTTTAATTCAATTTACGGTTTATAAATTCTTTTTAATTTCCACCGTTACCAAAATATTGATTGGCTAGGTTTTGAGCAACTTCAAAATCGGGCTGAAGGGTTAAGCATTCTTTAAGATACTCATAAGATTTGGCCCTATTATTAGCAGGCGGCCTAAGCTGAACAACAGATTTAAGCAACAGAGCGGCTGCTTTTAAACTTACTGATTGCTTGGTTTTAGCACTTAACATAGGAGCTCTTATGGTTTTTATTTCACTATCTGGCTCTTGCATTAATCTATCGGCAATTTGCAATGCATTTTCAGATTTGCCCAACTCACTATAAATAATCCCTAAATTATAAAGGTGAGTAAAGTCTTTTGTGGTTTCAAATAGTTTTTCATAAATGTTTATAGCCTCTGTTTCTTGCCCTTTTTGCATAGCTACAACTGCAATTATTTCTTGCATGTGTTCATTGAGCGGTTGCGTAATCACTACTTTTCTTGCATATTTCTCAGCGGCCAAGGCATTATTCAAATCCTCATAATGCCTCGCTAAGCTGTCTGAATAGCTAATATTAGTGCTATCTAAAAACAAATATTCTTGCAAGTAAAATACGGCAGTTTGCAAATCATTGTTGGCCAACATTTTTTCATATTTTTTAATTAAATCAATTTTTTTTACTTCATTGCTTGAACATGACGCAATAAAAATAGTGATGAAACCAAGCATTAATAATTTGTAAGTATAAATTTTCATATCGGGGGCAAACCTAAAGATAAAATTAGCAAAATCAAAAAAAAATATACTTTGTTAGAAATAAATTCCTTTAAATTCGTAGCCTTGAAAAAAGCAAGTGTTATTTTAATGGTTTCACTCATTAGCCTATTGATGCTTTTGCCAATATTGCATATTGCCAATATTGGACTTCATAGGTTAATTACGCATCAAAATATTGCAATCCAAAATGAGGGGGAATGCCTTATCATTGCAAAAAAAGATTATTTGGCGCTAAAAAATGGAAGAAAAAACGACCTTTTTATCAATGGTGCTTACTATGATTTTAAATCTTATAGAACCATTAAAGGATCTTATTTTGCAGTTCTGCAAAAAGATGCCAAAGAAAGCAAATTATTTTCTAATTTAGCAAATGTTTTAAACAACCATAATAACAGTTTATGGTTAAATGTATTATTATTATTTAATGGTTTTATAATCTTTTTTGCCTTTAAAAATAATTTAATCCCTTTTCTTATTTCATTTAAAACAAGATATAATCTTTTACCATTACTGTTTTTTCATAACAAAATAGCAAGACCTCCAAAAATTTTTAATTAGATTTTAACTAAAATATTAGTTCAACACAATTTTATCTTGTCAGTATTTTGCTAAGCGACAAGATTAAATAAAAAAACAAGGGTTTTTAAACTTTCAATCCAATATCAAACTTTAAGGTTTGGATACTAAAGATATGCAATAATAAATGATGAATAGTATTGTAAAAAACGCTTTTAATCATCAATAATAAATTTTAAAAAAAATATGAAAATAAAAATAATGATGCTACTTTCATTAATTACAACAATAAAAATTAATGCCCAAGATACTATAGATACCCTGCCAGCTGTATTTACAGAATATAAAGCACTTGTGTTATCTGCTAATAAAGTGCCAGAAAAATCTGAGGATATTTCTGCTCAAATAAATGTAATAAAGCGAAAAAATATTCAAACACTCATGCCTCAGACTACTGCCGATGCGCTAATTCAAAATGGGACAGTGTTTGTACAAAAATCTCAAATGGGTGGAGGAAGCCCAGTAATAAGAGGATTTGAGGCCAATAAAGTACTTTTGGTAGTAGATGGAATAAGAATGAACAATGCCATATATAGGGGAGGTCATTTACAAAACATAATTTCTATAGATCCAAATGCACTTGATAGAATAGAGGTTTTTAATGGACCTGGCTCTATAATATATGGCAGCGATGCTCTTGGCGGTGTAGTGCACATGTTTACATTAAATCCTAAATTGAGTACCACAGATTCTAGTTACACCCGTGCTAGTGGATTTGCAAGAACAGCTACTGCTAATAAAGAATTTACCTTGCATGGAGATGTGAGCTACGGCAAAAGAAATTGGGCTTCTTTAACATCTATTACCATTAGTAGTTTTGGCGATATGACAATGGGTAAAAACAATGGTTTTTACAAAAATGATAGTGCCTATGGCAACAAACTATTTTATGCCACAAGACTAAATGACAGAGATACAAACATTGCAAACAACAACCCACAAAGGCAGCTATTTTCAGGCTATCAGCAAGTAGATTTAATTCAAAAGTTTTTATTAAAAAGCAGTGGAAAGGTATCCCATTTAATAAATTTACAACATTCTAATACAAGCAATGTACCAAGATATGATAGGCTAACAGAAACCGTGGGCAATAACCCAAGATTTGCAGAATGGTATTATGGCCCTCAAACTAGGTCAATGGCTGCATACACATTACAACTTAATAATTTTAGACTATATGATAAAGGCAATGTAAGTATTGCGTTTCAAAATATTGCAGAATCTAGATTTGACAGAAGATTTCAAAGTAATAATTTGCGTGCAAACGAAGAAAAAGTAAAAGTTTATTCCTTAAATGGAGATTTTAGCAAACTGATTGCTAGAAAACATGAGGTAAATTATGGAACAGAGGTGTTTTATAATAAGGTAGCAAGTATAGGCACTACTACCAATATTAACACCAATCAAAAAACAGGAAGTGTGAGCAGGTATCCCAATGGAAGTGATTATCTAACTGCAGGCATATATGCAACAGACAGGTGGGAAATCAGAGAAGATTTAATTATTTCAGTTGGAGGTAGGTTTAATTATTTTTCGCTTAATGCTAATTTTGATTCAACATTTTTCAAATTTAACCAATTAAGTGTATCTCAAAGTAATTTTAATGGAAATGGTCATTTAGGAATAGTTTTAAAACCATATAAATTCTTAAGGGTGGTGGCACAAATGTCTTCAGGTTTCAGAAATCCCAACATTGATGATGTGAGCAAAACATTTGAACAAAATACTGCTTTTAATTCTATCACATTGCCAAATCCAAATTTAAGATCAGAAATGATATTCTCTCAGGAATTGGGTTTCGATTTGTTACTTTCAGAAAATACTTGGTTAGATTTTAGAGCATATAACTCAGATTTTTCTAATGCAATTGCGGTACAAAAAAGCACATATAATGGCAACGACTCTATATTTTTTGCCGGAGGAAATAAAAGAGTATATCAAGCAGTCAATCTAGCAAAAGCAAATATTTATGGTTTTTCAAGCACAATAAATGTTTATATGAATCAAAATTGGAGCCTAAAGGCAAGTTATAATTACACTTATGGAAGAGATAGAAGTAATGAAAATAATATTGTACCCTTAGACCATATACCGCCTGCATTTGCAACTCTATTTTTAGGCTATCATAAGAAAAATTTTAATGCATTAGCTAGTGTCTTATATAATGGCAAAAAAAATATTTTAGATTATAGCACTAGTGGCGAAGATAATCCACAGTATGCACCTTCTTATGGAACCCCAATGTGGTACACTATTAATTTAAAAGTAGATTATACATTAAATAATAAATGGGTATTTAGAGCTGGTATAGAAAATATAATGGACATGAATTACCGCTATTTTGCATCAGGATTTAGCAATGCTGGCAGGAACTTTATAATTTCTGCTGGTTTTAAATTCTAATTTTATCAGCTATTTCTTAAAAAAAGTTGTCAATTATTGGCAGCTTTTTTTTTGTAGATTGCTACATAAGCATACCCCTTGGTAAATTGGGCTATTTTAATGTAATTTGATTTAATATTTTGAATGTTTATATTATTACCTGGATGACTGATAACTAAATAATCAGAATACAAACCATTATTTTGAGTTAACTCTTTAGCCACTGAATTTGGTTTTTGATATCCTGTATTGGATTCCCAAAAATTCATCACCATTGGCCAATTATAAGCTACAGTATCTGTTTGCAATGTATTTTCAACTAAAAAATTAAAAGCCATTTCATTCGTTTTTACATGATTTATGTAGGCAAAATCTGTATCCACAAAACGTTTTTTATTGTTGGTAAACAGAATAGCAAATAGTGCAATGGCAGCAAAACTTACTAATTTTAGCCACCTACCATTATTAATTACTATAAAATAAAGTAAGTATAAAAGTATTGGCATTAAGAAAAACTGCATGTACCTAGCTAAAAAATAATTAATCGCAGTAAATGCTAATCCACCTAGTGCAATAAACAAAACTGAAATATATAGGGTCGGATTGCCAAATGAAATATTTTTATAATAAATGCCCTTAATTAATGACAATGCAACCAATAAGGTTAAAATAAACCTACCTTGATCTATAAATATAAAATCTAACTGTAATAAAAGTTTGTTTTTTATGACCACAAAATCAAAATCCATCAAGTTTTCGTGAAGCGGAAAAATATAATATCCATTCTGAATTTTTTGAACAATTAGAAATAATAAAAAAATAGCAATTGGCAATAATGTAATAGCAAATGCCTTGTAAATATTTTTTCTTTGTGGATGCAAAATATAATAGCTTATCCCAAATGCAATAGGAATAACAAGCGCACTTTCTTTTATGAGCACAGCAATACATAGCGCAACCAACAATTGAACATATTTTTTTACAATAAAAAAATAACTAGCGGCAAGGGTGCAAACCATCAAAGGCATTTCTGGAAAACAAAGAATACTTTGGGATAAAAAAACTGGCTGAATAGCGCATAATAGCAGTATTGCAGCACTTTCTAATTTAGAAACATATTGAATACAAATCTTATAAATAAAAAATAATCCGATTGTAAACAAAAAGAGTGCAAAAAATCTAAAAACAACTATTTTTATACCAAATATTTTTAAAACAGAACCAAATAAAAAGGGTATCAATATTGGGTGGCCCCTGCTAAGTTCATCAGGTAAAGCATTTGGCAAAATACTTAATTTATGGGACGCTAAATAAATAGATGCTCTACTATAAACACCTAGCTCATCCCAAAAAAAAGGAAGATTGATTAAATTGTACTGTGCATTGAAAATAGCAAAAACCACAAAAAAAATGGCCATAGCGCACAAATAGTATTTAAAAGTGATTATTTTTTTGATAATCAATTTTATTTCATTTTTTTAGTGCATCCAGTTCAGTTTGCAAGAAATCAAAAAGAGATTTTACATATTCTGCAGAAAAGTCAAATTTTATGCCAGCCGCTTCATATATTTCTGGAATAGATTTAGTGTAACCAAGTTTCATAAAATTTTTATACCCATCAATCCCCTCCTGCTTATTTTCCTTATATTTTTTCCAAATTGCAATAGCACCCAATTGGGCAAAGCCATATTCTATATAATAAAATGGCACTTCGTATAGATGCAATTGTTTTTGCCAGCTATTTTTTTGATACATTTCGTAGCCTGTATAGTCTACTAAATTGGAAGAAAACTTATCAAAAAACTTATGCCAAGCCTCACTTCTTTCTTCATCTGTATGCGGTAAACTGGTATATATCCAATGCTGAAATGCATCCACAGTTGCAATCCAAGGCAAAGTGCTAATAACTCCTTCTAGCTGCGAAATTTTTGCTCTTATAAGGTCGTCTTCGTTTGCAAAAAATACATCCCAGCCATCCATACTTATTAACTCCATACTCATACTGGCCAGCTCTGCTACCTCGGATGGACAGTTTTTAAAACCATTTAATTTAAGCGGATGAGATAAAAAAGAATGTATGGCATGACCACCTTCGTGCACCATTGTTTCTAAATCTCTCAATGAAGATGTGGCATTCATAAAAATAAATGGTTTGCCACGTTCTGCCAATGGATAATTGTATCCACCGGGTGCTTTGCCTATTCTAGATTCTAAATCCACTAAGTTTTCTTCTTTCATAATGGATAAACATTCTCCAAAATAAGGATCTATTTTATTAAAACACAGAATTGTTTTATCAAGCAACTCTTCACCCGTAGTAAATGGTTTTAAAGCTGGCTTATTATCTATATCCACTGATAAGTCAAATGGTTTTAGTTTTTCTAAACTTAATTTAAGTTTGCGTTCTTGCAGTAATTCTGCTTGAAGAGGCACTACTACTTCTTGTATCGCTTTATGAAAATTTAAACAGTCTTGAACATTGTAATCAAACCTTCCTAAGCTCTCAAATTTATAATCTCTAAAATTTTCAAAACCACAATTTTTTGCAATTTTATTTCTTAAAACTATTAATTTATTAAAAAGGGTATTTAGCTTAGCCTCATCTATTAATCGTCTCTTTGCAATTATATTATACGCATTTTCTCTTACCGACCTATTGGGATCTTGCAGTTTGATACTTGCTTTTTGAAGTGTAACTTCTGCCCCATCCATTTCCACAGTCATGTTGCCACTAATTGTGCCATATTGTTGGGCAAGCGTTTGTATTTTGCTTTGAATAGGTATATTGATTTCTTTAAATAATGCTATAGATTTTTCAATACCTCTTAAGTAAATAAAATATGATTTGTCGTTTTTTGACAATTCATTTGCAAAGGATGCTGAACTTATTTTTTGGTTAATTTTATCTTCGTAAGGAGCTATGTGTGGTTGTATTTCATTTACAAAATAAAGGTAATTTTTTTCTAATTCATGATCAATTGTATTGCAAGTCATTTTTATATAACGCCATGCATAATTTTCACTTACAAAAGATTCTAACTCACTTGTTTTTAATAAAAAATCTTGAAAAGCAGCAATTGAACTTAACTCTTCATTCTTTAAAGTTTCATAATATGGTTTTAAATCATCCCAAGTATTGATAACCAAATTATGAGGCAACCAATTTCTATGAAAATCTAAACTCATTAATTAACTAGATTTTCTTGGCACACTATTTTTACTTTGTTTTGTAACTCCTGTTTTTGTTTTCACTTTTGTATTGCCCGTGTTTGAAACTTTTTTTATTTTAGCATCTTTTGTTTTTCCTGTAGTTTCTGCGATGTCTGATTTTTCTTCTGTTTTTTCGTCTAATTTATCAAAATCTAAGTATGCTTTTAGCTCATGATACCACCCAAAAAGTTTTTTCATGTCTGAAATATACACTTTTTCCTTGCTATAACCTGGCAATACTTTTGCAAAAGCTTTAATCACCGCAGGATTATCCTCTTTTTTGTCAGGTATTAGTTCTCCTTTTTCCTCCAATGCCTTGGCTGCTTGAAGTATTTTTGACAATTTCACATCTTCATCTTCTGTAAACATAGCGATATCTGCAAGCACACTCACCTTTTGACGAGCAGAAGTAGCAAATTTTTTGCTTTCATTTCCTAACTGTTCTAATATTAAGCCATTTGGCCTCTGCCCTATTACATGATACAAACCTGGCATTCCAGATACAGCAACTATTTTATCAAATTCCATTTATATATTTTTTTGCTGTGCAAAAGTAATACTTTCAGTTTAAAAATTATTAACATTATTCGGGCAATATTAAAAGGTATTTTCAACCTCCTGATACCCCCCATTTTTATTTAAGAATACCCTGTTTTAATGCAAATAAACAATTGTAGCGCCATCCCCACCCATTTCTGCATGCTCAGCAACCCAAGACTTAATATTTGATAGCTCCTTGAGGAGTGTTTTGGTCATTTTTTTTAATGCTCCATCTCCTCTGCCGTGTATAATTTTAACTTCTATTGCGCCAATAGCATACACATCATCAAAATATAATCTCAATCTTTCTCTTGCCTCCTGCTCTCTCATCCCTCTTAAGTCTATAATTGGAGAAAATTGACTTATTTTATTTGATAAAAATGCTAAATGAGGTGATAGATTTTTTACTAAATGATTGTTTTTTTCAACCTTAAATAAACGATCAACGGCTATCATTGTTCTGACATTATTGTTAACCACCTCAGCTTTTTTATTTTTAATGTTAATAATTTCTACTGCACTTGTTTCATTATCAATGCTTGCAAAATCTCCTATTTTCCAATAAATTTTTTCTATTTTTTTTGGTGAAATGAAAAGAGCTGAATTATTAGAATCTCTGTCAAATTCAGTTTTGGCTTTTTCTATTTCTTTTTTAAGGGTTTTTACTACTAAAGGATTTGCTTTTTTTTCTTTAATAATTTTAACGGTTTTTTCAATTTGTTTATTTGCGTTTGCCAAAATATTTGCAGCCTCTATCTTAGCTTGTTGAAGAATTTGATTTTTCGATTTTACAATATTTTGCTTTAGCTCATCATAATCTGCTACCATTTTAGCAAGCATTTTATTTTTCTCTTCCAACAGTTGCTTTTCTTTAAATAACTGCGATTGTTTTGTGTCTAAATCTGCTAAAAGATAGTCAATTCTTGCATAATCTTCAGATGTTTTTTCCTTTGCCTTGCTGATTATTTTATTGGGAATTCCTTTTCGATGCGCCAATTCAAAAACAAAACTACTGCCAGGTTTGCCAATAACTAATTCAAATAGTGGTTCCATTTTTTCTGTATCAATGAGCATAGAAGCGTTAAAGATACCATTTTCCTTGCTTGCCATTCTTTTTAGATTACTAAAATGTGTGGTTACAATGCCAAAATATTCTTTTTCATCAAAATTTTCTAACATTGCCTCTGCCAGTGGACTTCCTAACAATGGATCTGTGCCAGAACCAATTTCATCAATGCCAATAAAAGTGTTGCCTTTTGGGATGGTTAAAAAATGCCTCATTGCTGCAAGATGGGCGCTATACGTGCTTAAATCAGAGTCCATACTTTGATTATCTCCAATATCTGATAAAAAATGACTAAACCAAATGGTCTCTGCATTGTCATTTGCAAGTATTGGCAATCCACATTGAGCAGAATATTGTAAAACCATAAATGTTTTTAATGCTACAGATTTACCGCCAGCATTAGGCCCACTAATAATCATTAATCTATTGTTTTGATTAAAAATAAAGTTTAATGGAACAATATATTTTCTTTTCTGCGTTAAAGTGTATTCTAATTGTGGATGTCTTGCATCATTCATTCTTATGCTCAACTTATCACTAAATTTAGGCAAAATAGCTTTAAAATGAGCAGCATATTTTATAATTGCTTGAAGAAAATCTAAATGAATTATTTTTTGCTCACTATACCTAATTTCTTTAATAAAAGGAGCTATGCGTGCAGACAGTGCAATCAGCAAGCGTTCTATTTCTCTGTTTATATCAAATTGTATTGTGCTCAGTTGATTATTGGCCTGAATAACTGCCAATGGCTCTACAAAACTTATTTTTCCGCCAGCCGACTCTCCCTGAACTATCCCTTCTATTAAATTGCGCATAGAAGTGCTTACTGGTATTACAAATCTGCCATTTCTTACCGCGGGTGAAAGGTCTAAATTTGGATCCTTTTTCTTTGCAGCTTTTGAAGCTTCATTTAATGCTGCTTGCAAACTTTTTTCTACCCTTTCTCTTTCTAAAAACAATTTACTTAATACATTGCTAGCATTTTTATTTATTTCTCCTTTATTATCTATTAGTTTATTTGACTCACTAACTATATCCTCTAAATTCTTTGTTGTATTGCTGTATTTATCTTTTAAAACTATTTGTTGGGGGTTTTCAATTTTATTAAGTTTAGAAAAAATGTGTATTGCAAGGCTAAGAAAACCCCTTAATTCTAACACATCATCAATAGATAAAAAATAATTCTGTATGCTCGTTTTCTCTAAATTATCTGGAATTAAAAACCATTGAGATATATTGATGCTATTGGTTCTCTCCTGCTCATAATAAATTCTTGCATTTACTTCTGCTAGCATGGCATTGGCTTGCCCTATTTGGCTAAAAGGAACCATTTTATTAAACCGTTCTTTGGCCGCTTGGCTTATGGCCGTCTGTTGCAAATATTGTTTAATAAAATCAAATCCTATCTGAGATGCAATATCATCCTTAGGAAACCTAGTTAGCATGAGTTATAGAATCTTGATTTATAATTTTTTCGGATTTTTCTATTGCAATGCTCAAAATGTCATAAAACAATTGAGGTTGAGTAACATAATATTCATAAGATTGCATGATCATACTATCAGATACTTTGTATTTTTTTGCCAATGCATTTAAGTCTTCTTTTCGTTGCCAATCCAATTGATAAGATGGGACGCTAAGATTAACCAATCCTTGTTCTGCAATATTGAGTTCTAATAAAATGTCTGCCATTGTTTCTTTATTAATTTCAGGTTTGATTTGCTGCTTCTTCTTGCTGCACATCATCGCTATTGTTGCTATTGCTAATAACATTAATATTACATTTCTGTTTACCATACTGCAAAATAACACTTAAATTCTGAATAGATACAGAAATAAAAAATTGAATTGTTTTGTTTTTATATCTTGCGTTGATACCATTTTTTTGGCGAGTTTATTTTTTTTTATATTTATAACGCAACAGAAATAAACATATAACTACCAAAACCACACTAATAAACTGACTATGAGTAAGATAATTTTTAATAATATATCCTCGTGATTCATCTCCCCTTATAAGCTCTGTAAAAAACCTTAATACAGCATAGCACATCGTATACATTATCATCCAAAAACCATCAAAAGGTTTTTTGCGAAAAAATATTAAAGATACAATCAACAAAGTTAAAACAAAAAATGCATCAATGAGCTGCACAGGATATAAGGATTGCCCTAAAGGTCTTGCCACTGCAAGAGGGTGGGTATAAGTAACTGCAAAAAAATTAGAACAAGGTTTACCATAACAACATCCCGCTGCAAAACAGCCTATTTTGCCAATACCATGAATTATCATTCCACAAATTGCCAGCCAATCAAAAGCAACAAAAACAGGCAATTTATAATATCTAAAAAGATAATATAGGCTTATAACAACAAAAATAAAAGAACCGAAAAAGACAAAACCTACTTGCCAATTTTTCAAAAACAAATCAAAATTAACGCTGTGGTAAAATGGTGCTTCTAAAAAATATAGGAACTTTCCTCCTAAAAACGCTGCTGCTATGGCTACCAAAAATATTAAGCCCACGTCTTCTGTTTTTAGCCCAAAATCTTTACTTTTTTTATAAAAGAATATAAAAGAAAGCACAATACCTAAAAATATACACAAGCCATAGGTATAAATAATTAATGGGTTTGGTAAATAATCACTGAGTGGATATGGAATGTGAAATTTTTTAAAGATTGGGTACATAATTAATGTAACTGAAGGCCTAAATCTAGGGCATATTGCTTTAATAAATTTATCGCTTCGGGCAAATCATCTTTAATTTTTCCATCTAAAATAGCCTCTCTTATTTTAGACTTTAATACACCAATATGTTGCGGTTTTTCTATTTTTACAAGCTCCAAAATATGCGATCCACTTAGGCAGGGTTGCCAATTTCTAAGTTCATCATTTGCATTTACTTGCCCTATTTTTTCTTTTACTTTAACAAGGTTTTTTAGATACTTTTCTTTCTTAACTTCATTTTTAGATGTTATATCTGATTGACAGAGCAGCAATAAATCTTCCAAACTATCCCCAGCATCCACAATCAATCTTCTAATTGCCGAATCGGTAATATTTTCTTTTGTTAGGGCAATAGGCCTAAGGTGCAATAAAACTAATTGTTGCACATAGCGCAATTTTTCGTTCAAAGGCAATTTTAACCTATTAAACATTTCAGCCACAATTTTTAAGCCTTTAAACTCGTGGCCATGAAATGTGTAACCAACTCCAACTTCAAACCTTTTTGTCATAGGCTTTGCAATATCATGCAATAATGCAGCATAGCGCAACCACAAACTATTAGAAAGTAAAGCCACATTATCTAAAACCTCTAATGTATGAATAAAATTATCCTTGTGGCTTAAACCATTAATGGTTTCTGTTCCTTTTAACAAATCTATTTCTGGCAAAATTTGTTTTAAAACGCCAATCTCGTCTAATAAATAAAAACCAATAGATGGAACAGGTGAAAGGATTATTTTATTCAGTTCTTCTGTAATGCGTTCTTGAGAAATAATAGAAAGTCTTGATGCATTTCTTTGCATTGCAGAAAGGGTATTTGGTTCAATTCTAAAACCCAATTGGCTGGCAAATCTTACACCACGCAAAATTCTTAGAGGGTCATCATTAAAAGTAATATCAGCATCTTGAGGTGTTTTTAAAAGCTGATTATCTAAATCGTCTAAACCATTAAATGGATCTACTAAAGCATGCGGGGTTTTTAAACTAATAGCCAATGCATTAATGGTAAAATCTCTTCTCAACTGATCATCTTCTAAAGTGCCTGGAGCAATTAACGGGTTTCTACTTGATGGCATATAGGATTCTTTTCTGGCATTTACAATTTCAATGATATGCGTACTTGTTTTTATTTGTGCAGTGCCATATTTTTTAAAAATCGCAATATTCTTTATTTTCAAATAAGCGGCTAATTCTTGTGCAAAAAGCAACCCATCTTTAGCCAAAACAATGTCTATATCTTTTGAATTTCGGTATAAAAAAATATCCCTTACATACCCACCCACTAGATAGGCATCATAATTACTTTGCTTTACAAAGTTTATGACTTTTTGTAAAATATCTTCCGATAGTTTATTTTCTATTAATGCTGATGTGCTCAAATACTTTAACGCCCTTTAAAGTTTGCCGGTCTTTTTTCTACAAATGCTTGCATACCCTCTTTTTGATCTTCTGTGGCAAATAGCATGTAGAAATTTTTTCTTTCAAAATACAATCCCTCTTGCAATGGGGTTTCAAAAGCTTTTAGCACACTTTCTTTTGCAAGTTGAACAGCAATAGGCGATTTCTCAGCAATTTTAATCGCCATTTTTACAGCCTCGGTCAAATATAATTCTATGGGTACTACACTATTAATTAATCCAAATGACAATGCTTCTGCGGCAGAAATAAATTTACCCGTAAGCACCATTTCCATTGCCCTTGCTTTGCCAACTGCACGGGTCAATCTTTGTGTTCCTCCAGCTCCCGGCATTACTCCAATATTTATTTCAGGTTGCCCAAACTGCGCAGTTTCACTTGCTATAATTATATCGCAAATCATACACAGTTCGCAGCCTCCACCAAGTGCAAAACCACTCACGGCAGCAATAATTGGTTTTTTAGTTTTTCTTATTTGATCCCAAGTGCTAAATTGATCTATTTTAAGCATGTCTACAGCATTCTTACCACTCATTTGTTTTATATCAGCTCCAGCTGCAAATGCGCGTTCATTACCTGTTATAACTATAACGGCAACGCTTTCATCATTGTCTAAGGATATCAATGCTTCTTTAATCTCCAGCATGAGTTGCAGGTTTAAGGCATTTAACTCTTTTGGCCTATTCAATTGTATTAATGCAACCTTTTCTGCATATTGAGGGGTAACTAAAATGTATTCGAAATTCATTAGTGATTAAATATTTGATGCGAAAGTAATGAAATTATTGCAACTCCTAAACCTGCTGCAAAAGCTATCCATTTTTTCTTATTAAAAGAATGATGTATAAAGTTTTCTGAAATAACTGTAGTTGCAATGTGCAATAATATGCCAGAACAAAGTGCTAAAATAATGTATTTAAAGTCTTCCTTATACCAACTTTTCTGTTTAATAACACTAGAAATACTATACCCTATTGGTATGGCGGCAGCATATAATATAATTAAAAAGGTGTTTAACAATTTTCTATTGGTTTTTTTAAATAAAATAAATGCTAATATAAAACCAGCAGGAATTTCATGCAATGCCAAACCTGCTAAATAATTAAAAATAATATGGTATTCACTATTTAGCATAGCAATTGGCATTCCTTCTAAAAAAGCATGCAGCCAAAGGGCAATAAAAAGTGGGGTTAATTGCATGTCTTTGGTATCATGAATATGACCATGCTCTACTCCTTTGCTAAAATTATCTAAAACCAATTGAATTATATAACCAATTCCAACAAAAAGCCAAACACTTTTGGTTTGTGAAACAGCTTCTGGCAGCACTCCTGCCAAGGTTACCGTTAATAAATAAGCACCACTAAAAAGCATGAGCGTGGAAAGGTCGTAACTTTTTTTATTAAATTTTAGCGCAAGCAAGGCTCCTGACAAAGGAAAAAGAATAAAAAACCAGATCATATTTTTAAAAATGCAAAGATAGATTAGAAAATTGCTTTTTTCTAATTGCCTTTGAGATGATTTTTAAATATTTAACAAAAATTTACTTTTAAAAAGATTAGAAAATACTAAAAGTATCAAATATTGCTCAGCAAACAGATGATTTTGCAATAAGGTAAAGCGATAAATTTAGAAAGTAAAAAAACAGTGTGCTAAGGCATAAATATACCGCCTAAAAACAGAAAAAACAAACGCGCTAACAACAAAAAAACACAAACCCATTTATTGAAAAACCATAAATCTCAAAAACCTTTGCGGTTCTATGTTCAACAGGGGATTAAAACGAAGTAGAATTTCGTTTAATCCTTACTTGTTAGTGGCTGGCGTTCATGTCCACCGAGCTTGTAAACCATTTTCTTTGTTGAGTTTTCGTATCATTGAGTGTCGGCTGTGCGTTTGTGTTTTTTATTTTTTTTTGAAGCGGTGATTCCGAAAGATTTCGGGATTAAAAACAATTTTTATTTGGGTCGGCTCCCGCTTTGGCGGGACAGGTTTTGGAAGCTCTATTAAAAACTTTAGCACCGCTGATTTTTGCTTCATTCGGCATAACTCAAACAAGTTTGGTTTTGCTCTCATTAATCGCAAAAATTGAGCGTGTGGGGGCTTGTGCGGTTTTTAATTGTGCTTGCAAAATGCGTTGGCTTACTCCATTTTTATTGCTTCATATTCTTTTTTAGTTAAACCAAATTCAGGGTCTATTACTTTTATTTCGTCATATTTCATTTGGAAGAGTTTATAAATGCAATTCTCTATTTTCGTTTCTACTTTTAAATTTTCAACAGGATTATTGCTTTTCAGTCTTTCATTAACCATATTAACAATATAATTTTCTGTTAATTTATCAATCTTTTCAGGGAATGGAAGTAATTCAAGTTGATTAATTTTAATTTCTAAATAATTCCCAAACATTGACTTTGAAACGAAACTCATAAAGTTAGAATTAAGTATTGCTAAAATTACTTTTAGCGAATACTGTTTGGGATTAAATGCAATATGTATTTTATCATTAACTAAGAACTTTTTTGAGTCATAGGAGCATCTCAGAATACCATTGCAAATTCCTTGTATGAGGATTTTATCCTTTAAAAAATATTCTAATTTTCTTGGGCCTGCACCAACTTTTTTCATCATCAAATTTGGTTTATACCAAATATATTCAGTTGGTTTGTCGTGTTCATACTTTCTAATATTTTTACCCCTAAGCATTAAGTAGGTTGAGTCATCTTTCTTGAAATCAATAATGAATTTATCATCATCGCTTGTTTTAATCCCTAATGAAAAATCAACAATCTCCTTAAATGGTTTAATGCTAATTCTTAATATAACTGCTTTTGTAAAAGAAAATAAATACTGCGGGGTCGATTTTATTTGACTGTAAGACAATTTATTTTCCTGTTCAATGAAACTTATTTGTCCCTTCGCATTTCTTTCTAGTTGAAATAAAATTATATCATTAGAAGAAACAGCTAATCTTGAAAAAACTGTTATTACAGTTGAAACAGTTGCATTTTCAAATATGCCATAACCTAAATTGATTATATTGTGAATTCTGAAATTATTAGTTATGAATTCTCTATATTTTGAAAAGCTATCAGAACCCATCCAAGTCCTGGGATATATAAAACAAACCTTAGCATTTTCTTTAGAGAGAATATGTGCCTTTTCAATAAAAACACTGTATAGGTCACTTTTATTTTTTACTGTTACGTAATTATTTTGAATGTAGCTTCTGTAAACATCATCACTAATATTCGCAATATTTACATATGGAGGATTTGCAATTACAATATCAAATCCTAGATTTTCACTAATACTCTCATTCATCACTTCGGGGAAATCTAATTTCCAATCAAAGAATTGAAGAGGCTGTTCGGGTTTAATTTTTAGTTTTTGTAAATCTTTAATGGAGTTTTTCCAGCCAATAGTTTGTAAATAAATTTCCGTTTGTTTTGTAAGTGATTTACCTGTTCCACTTGGTTTGGTTTCTATTCCTTTTGTTTTTACCATTAACTCTAATTGGGTAATCAACAAATCAATTTTCAGGTTGCGTATGTCGGCTGCTAATTTCTTCTTATCACTATCGGGGTTAAAAAATTCTATTTGTTCTTTACTTATTTTTTTAAGCAAGTCGCCTTTTTGTTTGGCTAAGTCTGCACCAAAAAGACCGTGTGCTGTTTCGTTCAGTGTCCAGTCAATATCAATAATATCATCGCCTAATTTGCTAACCAAACTGTTACCTACTACAATTTTATAATCGAGGTTTGGCAGGGCTTTTGGTTTTTCTTCATCTACAATAAGGCTTAACCAAAAACGCAATCGGGCAATGTCCACTGCACCTTTTTCAATGTCCACCCCGTAAATGCTGTTTTGTATAATATTTAGTTTTACAGCCGATGCGTTAAAGGTTTTGGTATTGCCGTGTTCAAATGTGTGCAGCGTTTGTTTGGCAGTAAATATTTCGTGTAGCAAACCCATAGGGAAAGCACCCGAACCAATGGCAGGGTCGCAAATCTTTACACTGTCTAAAGCCTTATTGATATTTGCAATTTCAGGTTTTAAAACTTCATCAACTTCTTTCTTTTTGAGCAAATTTGTAACTGCAATTCTTTCTTGGTCTTCGGGTTCTACTTGCAATGTGGTGCACAAGTATTCAATAATACTCTCCTGGCACATATAATGGACTATTTCTTTAGGTGTATAGTATGCACCTTTGTCTTTGTTGTCTTCCAGTAAGTTTTCAAAAATATGCCCCAACATTTCGGGGTCAACCGCTACTGTGTGGTCGTTAGGGTCGTCTTCGTAAATTGTAAAGTTGTATTGATTAAAAAAGTCGAACAAACTCTTGAACAAATTAGAAGGGAAAATCAAGTTGCGGTGTTTCTTGTCGTCTTCTTCAAATAAACCACCATTTAAATATGGAATGCGGCAAGGTTCGCCTTTTACCAATTCAATTAAATCGTCTTTGCGTTTGGTATTTAATGTATCAAAAAATAGTTTGGATAATAGGTCAGAATAAAATAGGTCAGGGTTTTTGCTGTTCTTAAACAGGTTGGTTAAAAAATCAAAATCGCCTTTGCCCCAATCGCTTTTAGAAGGCACACCCAACCAACCTTTTTTCTGTATGAAATAAAGAAATACAATTCGTCCCAATAATTTTTTATTGAAATCTCGGATTCCTTTTTCATCACCGTTAAATATGGTTGATTTAATGCCTGGTTGGTCAAGCATAAATTTACAAAAAATATCGTAGTGCTTTTTGTATTCGTCAAAAAATGCTTTGGACAGTTTCTCTACCGAGAAGGCTTCTTTCACATCTTCTAATTTGGCTTGGCTACCCAGTTTAGCAATGGCTGTAAAGCGTTCGGCTGCGGTTCGTGTGCTTTCGCCTTCGCCCAATACATAAGTGTAGCGTTTGGGTTCGGTTTTAATTTTTACAAATTCTCCGTCTGCATCATAACCTGTTAATTCCGAAAC
>Ga0209390_10000351_pt1 | contig 88672 bp, 79 predicted proteins | sample BON01_FD_187212 | JGI IMG/M metagenome (GOLD analysis project Ga0209390, IMG submission 187212) | Freshwater microbial communities from Lake Bonney liftoff mats and glacier meltwater in Antarctica - BON-01 (SPAdes) (version 2) | ecosystem: Environmental > Aquatic > Freshwater > Ice > Glacier... | reverse complement strand
TCATAGTGTAAAAATAGTAAAAATAGCAATAAAATCAACGGTTGTAGAATACAATGTATTAACATTTTATGCTTAATAAACCCAAAAAACGATCTAGTAATTAGACAGTTTGACGGTTTGCAGCTACAAGAAGTTGGCGAATTTTACCACAAAACTTGATGCGGAAAACCAATGTTTGATTAACCACAAATGTCTCTGCGGAGCACTGAACCGCCAATTTCTTGTAGGTGCTGTTATAGGGCGTTTTTGCTTTTCTCAATTCGTTTTATTTCTACAGTGTCGATGTCGTGAAATGTAATTGTCAAGTCGTATGCGTTTGTGTCAAAACAAATTTCATAGAATTTTAGTCCGTATGTTTTTTCTAATCTTTTTAGTTCGTCTGTGTCTTGTTTAAGTGTCCAACCTGGATAAACAACAGCAAACTTTGCTCCCCAAATAAACCCTTTGGGATAACTCTCTTCGTCTTGCCGGTCAAGGTCGAGTAGTCTGTCGTCCATTGAATAATGTTCTGGTGCAACTTTTACTTTGTAGTCAACTTTGATACAACCTTTAAAAATGTATTGCACTTCTGAGTCAAAGTCCATACCCGATAAGTAACCTATAACTTCATAGTCACGAATGCATTCTAACATTCCGTGTCGGGTTATTGATTGGTCAAATAGGTCATATTCCTTTAACTTTTCTTCTATGGTCATTGTCTGACTTTAAAATGCCCTATAACATACAAATATACGCAACTCCATCAATTTTGCAAATGGTTTAAGTTTGTTGTCAAAGTGTTTACCTGTCATTGCCTTGCTTGTTTATAGATGGAAAATGCGCATTGCGCATTTTTTTGTTTTATACGGATAATATACATTTTGCGCAACGCATATTTGCTGGTTTAAAACCCCCAAAGCCTTACTCAATCCACACCTTATACGACCCTGTTTCTGGGTTGGCATTGGTAACATTAAAGAACATGCTGCCTGGAGGGTTGGCGCCCAATAGATCATTGTAAGTAACGGTCATTGTTTGGTTTGGAGGGACATCTATGCCCGGCATGGCAGGGGTGGTGTCCGTGGAGACGATGGCAAAACTGAGCGGCTGCGTGCCCGTGTTGTTGATAATAAACTCCGTATTTTCATCAATGCCTTGGTCTTCTATATTCACGGTTTCGTTTGACAGCACGGTGCCTTCTATGCTGCCATCGTTGGGTGCTGTGCTAGGGCGAATGAAACTTTGGTCAAAAAAGTCTTCTAACATGGTGGTGTCGCCCACGTTATTGCTAGCAATGATGAGCAAATTGGTCATCAATTGATTGGTGAGCGTTTGGCGGGCGGTTGCCGTGGCAGATTTTAGCCCTTCAACGTTGCCAATTTTTAGCAATTGTGCTGTTCTGGCAGCTGCATAATCGTTTTTAATGCCTGTAAATAGGGGTAAAAAATCGGGGGTTAATGCTGCGCTATGCGTTGTGGCTGCTGCCACAATGCGGTTCATTAGCATTTCTACGTTGGCTTTGGTGGCGGTGCTATATTCTGTTAACCCTAGTGGAAAAAATGATTGATATTCGGCAGAATTGATACCAAAAATACCCCTTACAATGCCTTCTTTTTGACTGATTTGAGCTTTAAAATTAGCAAAAATAGTGTCGGTGGTAATGGTGGTTCCTTGCTGATTTGCCATTTCCACATCCTCTGCATTCATGGCAGCAACAAAGGCATTGTATGCCGTGGTGAGTGCCGTTAGTTGTGCCGTATAAACCCCGCCAGCATTGGCAGCCGTGAGGCGTGCTTGGTGGGTTTGGGCAAATTTGCTGAGGTTGGCATCAGAAATTTCTTTGGTGTTAAAAATGTTTTTGAAAAAGGTTTTTAAGTTCATCATAATGTGTAGTATTTTTTAGTTGTATTACAAAGTTAAAAACAAATGTTTAGTAAAACAAATAAAAACTATTTTTATTTTTTTGTCAAGGGCTGCCCAATATATTAATACCTCTATTCTTAATTTTAAGAATAGGGGTATTTCTGTTTAGGATAGCTTTCTTAATTTACAGAACAAGGTCTGTAAAGTTATGGATGGCTTTCTATGTTTTAAGAATAGGGGTTTTAAGGTTTAGGGTGGTATTCGTGATTTTAAGAATAGGGGTTTTAGGGTTTAGAGTGGCTTTCTGTATTTTAAGAATAAGGGTTTTAGGGTTTAGAGTTGTATTCTTTATTTTAAGAATAAGGGTTTTAGGGTTTAGGGTGGTTTTAAGGATTTTTAAGGGGTGTTTTAATGATAAATGATTAAAACAATGAACATAAAAAAAGGGGCTTGCGCCCCTTTGGATTGGTTTATAAATGTGAAGCACTATAATTGCAAGTATATTGGCTGTGCGGTGTTCCCGAAGTACTTCGGGAACACAACGCAGGGAATAATTTCATTATTCATTTTGTGGTATTTTAATCTTCCAAAAGTACAGATTTTCTTGCTAATTTTCGGTTCTCTATAATTTCATGTAACGGTTGGCAACTAAAAGAAGTTGGCGTTCCGATGTCCATCGGAATCGAAACACTAATCCCGATGGATATCGGGAGTCTGCCACTACTCCCGATTGCTATCGGGATTGATACGGAGCACAACCCCGTAGGGCTCACGAATGCCTTAAAAAAACAAACACAGATGAGTAAAGCTTCATTTAACCACTGTTCCGATGTCCATCGGAACGCCAATTTCTTGTAGGTGCTGTTATAGGGCGTTTTTTTTATTTGTCAAGTAGTTCGCTTAATATTTTGTCCAAATGCTCGTCTAAATTACCATTGAATTCTGTATGAGGAATGCCAAGCTGTCCTAAGACTTCTCCAAATCGTTTATATCCATTTTCGTCACGAAGCTCCACCCATTTCACTTTTAATCTATCTGCTTCCCGTTTGTTTAAATCTGAAAGTTTGTCTGCTACAAATACATTGCTTTCTCTTGCAAAAATTGCGTCTGCACTTTCTGGATTTCCGCGTCCCATCATTTTAACTTCGCAACGTGAATATGTGTCACCTTTGATTAAATAAAAATCTACTTCTCTTATGCTTGCTGGAATTTTACTTTGGTCGAAATGTTCAAATGGAACACTATATACTTTGCAAAGTGTTGCCATAAGATACTTTTCAACTCTTTTACCAGCGGTGCTCCAAAGTCCACCACGAAGTGCAGAACGTTTTACTGCAAGTGTATTTATTACAATTAAACTTTCATTTATATTGAGTTCAACACTTACACCTCTAAATTTGATTGTTAATGTTAAATCAATGTCAGGCTGACTTTCAATTAGGTTACTGATTGATTGATAAAGAACATCGTAGTGTTCATTTGAGGCATCAATTACAATTTCTTTTGAAGCTGAATTATACATATTTGTAATCGTCTTTTTATTCAATCCTGAATTGATAGCTATTTCTTCAGAACTTAAATTTCGATTTAAAAATGTTTGTTTATACCAGTCAACTGTTACATCTTTATTAGCAAATTTTGCTTCGATTACTTTTTTGAAAAAGTCAATTGCAAATTGCAAGAATTCAGCATTTATTAATGCAACAACTTCTATTCTATAATCTTGTCCTTTAACAAGTCGCTTAATTATATTTTTTACTACTTGGTCGGTTAATGTCATTTTATTGTTTCTTTAAAATTATTAAGTGTTAAAAATTTAGTTTCAAAGGTATCGAACATTTCTTTTGTTTTTTTCGATTGCATATACTCAAAATAAGTTTCGTCTTTTTCTGTTAGCAAAAAATGTCTTCCCAATTTTTTAGCGGTTTTCCCCATTGTTCCACTTCCTCCAAATGGGTCAAAAACTAAATCACCCTTGTATGAATAGTATTGGATAACTCTCTTACATAATTCTACTGGAAATACTGCTGAGTGAACCTTGTCAAAGCAAGGGTCAATTTTCCAAACATTAGTATTTTCATAGCCATCGGCTACTTTGCTCTCTAAAATAGTATTCCAGTCGTATTGCTTTATATTCCAGTCGAGAAGTTTTTCTGTGCTTTTGCGATACACCATTAAATATTCTGTAACACAATTGGGCTTATAGCCCAATGGTTTCCTGTGTTGCATAAATCCACCAATTCGATTTTTAACACTTGCTTCGGGCTTGAGCCAAACTATGTCGTCAATAAATTCCCAGCCCATTTCCATTAAATATGGATGTATGTCAAACGGAATTGGATAGCGTTTACTGCTGTGAGAACGGCTAATTCTTGGAATAATAATCGGTGAAGTATTTACGATTAGAAAACGTCCTTCCTTAGTTATACGATGAACTTCTTTAAAAACATCAGCAAGAAATTCTATGTAATGTTTGTAACTTGGATAAATTGAATAGTCTCTTGCATTGTAGTATGGTGGTGATGTAAATGTTAAATGAACACTTTCATCTTGTAATAATTTCATTGTTTCAATATTGTCGCCATTCACAACAACATTTTTTAAGTAATCAAAACTTTCTGTATGAGGTTGAGAATTTTTATCTTTTACCTCCGCAAAATATTCTTTGTAAATCACAGTCCTAACCATTTCATTTTCGTGATTTACAAGGGATTTTAGTTGTTCGTCTACCAATTGCTCCCCTTTAAATACGAGTAAACCCCTTATTGCTTGACTTATTATTTTCGGGTCTTTGTCCTTGAGTATTTCAAAAAGTATATTTTGTCCTTTTTTACTTCTCATTCTACCTATTGATGAAACAGCTTCACGCCTTACGGTAGTGTCGGTGTCATTTAATGCCGTTTCTTTTAATGTTGTCAAATACTCTTCTTTGTCAAGTTTGCCAAATGTTTTAACCGCCCAAAGACGCACAGATGCGTTTTTATGAGTTAATAATTCTGGCAGAAAACTTCCGTCAAAATCTTTTGGCAGTTGTCCCAGATTTTCAAGGATAAATGTCAATGAACCGCTGTCCTTGTAATCTTTTACAAGATGCCCTATTGCTCCGTTTCCGTTACTCTTTAGGTCTTTTATGTATTCTTTAGTCAGCATTTTTTTTTGTTTTTAAGTATGAAACTTTCTTTTCCGCAACTTTTAAAATATTCAAATCTGCGTCTTCATCAAATATTTTATATGCTATTTGGTCGCTAAGAAATTCGTTTTGCAATTCCTTTTCGTCCACTTGAAAAAAAATTGCGACTTGTCTAATAAGCTGTTTAGTTGGTTGCCTTTCATTTCGTTCAATTTTAGCAAGCAGTGAAGTGTCAATATTGATTTGTTCAGCAACAGTTTTTAATGTCTGTTTTGAGTCTTCTCTCAATGTCCTAAGATGCTCACCAAAAGATGTGTATTTTTTTACGGATGCCATTTGGTCTAATTTTGTCCAAAGGTAACAAGAGATATTTTTGTGGACAAATAAAGTCCAAAAAAGTTATTCACAAATTGTCAAAAGTATTGTAGCTAAGTTAGTGTTGATAGTAGTCCTAAAATGTCGCATAACTTACTTATATAGGAAGTTTATTATGCGAAAATATCCTAAACACATCAATTTACCAAATATAGGAGGAGGTTTTTTCCAAAAATTATATTCCTCCTATTTTTATGACTAATTGCATTTCAAGGCCTCCCATTCGCCATAAGCATAAGGGCATTCTCCTCCCTGCCTTTAGATTTGTATTCCTTAGACATAGAGTCTTTTCTCAAGGTTGGTGTTCCACCACCTAACGAAGTGCTTGGTTACTGGCAGTATCTATTCCAATAGCCCTTTTTGGCTGTGAGGTGTCCCCGAAGTACTTCGGGAACACCACACAGGGCGGAAAAGCACCTTAGTTTCCACTCCAAACCCATTAAAATATCTAAAAACCACCTTTAAAACCTTATAAAAACCCAAAGACTGTGCCCACGAATAGTTTTTTTACCTAAAACAAGCTCATCCAAAGTTTTTAACTTTTGATGAGTCATGCGCAAGCTACTAAAAATTAAACACTCAAAACTAAAAACTCCCTTACCTCCTCAACAATCCCCACAATTCCTTTTTCTCTTTGATAAACCAAAACAAAAGGTATACACCAAGAATTAAAAAGCCCAAGGCTATGCTTTGCCAAAAATTAATATAGGTTATTTTTTGTATCGCCATAAATATTCCCAAGCCCAAAATACCCGATAAAATTATAAAACCTATTTGTGCCATAGGATAAGGTACATAAAAATGTTTTTGCCCCCAAAAATAACTCACCATACTCATGCTAAAATAACAAACCAAGGTTGCCACAGCACTTGCCAAAATACCATATTGGGGAATAAAAATAAAATTAATGGTAATTGTAATGGCTGCTCCAAAAATGGCAATTAAAGCGCCATATTTGGTTTTGTTCTCTGCCTTATACCAAATACTGAGGTTGTAATGTATGCCTAAAAAAACATTGGCCAACAGCAGTATCGGCACAATGGTGAGCGCATAAGGATGCTCAAAATAGGTTTCATTTCTAATAATAATTTCTGCTATGGGCTTGGCAAAAAGTGAGGTAAACAAGAACACAAAAACACAGGCATGCACAAAATATTTAAGCACCATGGCATAAATTTGTTCTTTGTTTTTCTGGCCAAGTTGTGCAAAGAAAAACGGCTCCGCCCCCATTCTAAAAGCCTGTATCATCAAAGTAATAACAATGCTCATTTTATAAAACGCATTGTAAATACCCGCTTGATACTCCCCATCAGGCAGTAATTCTTTCAGAAAAATTCGGTCAAAAGTTTCGTTAATAATACCAGCAGTTCCCACAAAAATTAAAGGCCATGTATAATGCAGCATTTCTTTAAGTAAAGTAAAATCAAACTTAATTTTAATTTGAAAGATGGTAGGCAAACAACAAACATACACCCAAATACTGCTCACCAAATTGGCAATAAAAATATAATCTACCAAGGCATCACTGTTGTAAAAAGAGGCATACCAACCCTTATATCCCATCGCTAACAATTTTGGGCAAATGATAATGAAATAGATATTTAAGAAAATACTGATTAAAATTCCTGAAACCCTAATAATGGTAAATTTCCATGCTTTGTCTTGCTGTCTAAAATAAGCTAATGGTATAGCAGACATGGCATCAAAAGCCAAAATTATAGCCATATACAAAACCAAATTACCAAAACCAGCATAATCTATGGCACTAGCCCAAGCATCTTTAAAAATAAAAGCTGCCATTAAAAATAGTATGGAGGTGAAGTGTAAACTGGTAAAAGTTGTCCCAAAAACGGAGCTAACCTGCTCTTTTTTTCTGGCAAAGTTAAAAAAAGTGGTTTCCATTCCGTAAGTCAATAAAATCATTACAAAAGAAATGTAACCATAAAAAATCCCTGTTCTACCATACATTTCTGGAGAAAGATAATGGGTGTGGATGGGCACCAATAAAAAATTAATAAACCTTGCGGCAATAGTCAGCAAGCCATAGACCGCAGTTTGACCTAGTAATTTTTTGGGTAAAGACATATTTTCTTTGTGCAAGTATAATATCTTTTTAATTTATACTGATGAGTTTTTAATGATGAATGATAGATTGCATAAAAAAACTACTCATTCTTATTTTGATGTGCTATGAATAAAAATCTCTCCCGCTCCCGATGTACATCGGAAGACGCCAAGACGCCTTTTATTTTGAGTAATCTTTTATAATTAATATTCCTTGCAAACTCAAAAAATAGGGTAATAACGATATCCTTATTGAACAGTTACTTTTTTAAACAAATAGCGCGTAATAAAAAGTCCCGTTTTGTCTGCTCCAGATTCAACACCCGTGGTAACTTCTTGCAGTTCCCAACCATCATTAGCCAATTGAGATATTTTTTGAGTAATCACAATATCATTGTGCATAATATTGCCAAAATTAATGCCCACCAAGCTATAAAAGTTTTCTAATTTAATCTCCTCAACTTTACTTCCAGTCTCATCCGTTGTAATAATTCTAGAACGGCCCATACCTCCTGGCACAACAGATTCAACAGAGGTAATTTGCTTGTACTCAATTTTGTTAACTGTAGTTTTTTGGGTAAATGCCATTGTAGCAAAAATGCTTATGCAAACCATTGCAGTAGCACCCATTAGTAATAAATTTTTTCTGTTCATTTTGTGTATTGTTTTATTTTTTTGAATATTTCAAAAGTAATGCCAAAAAATTAATTAGCAAGGAGTTGGCGTTTAGTTATTATATAAACGTGGTAAAGATAACGTTTAACAGAAAAAGTATAAATTTGCAGCTTGGTTGAAGATTATTTAAAATTACTACAGCAAGACCTCAAATTTTATCAGGATGCGATAAAAGAAGTGTCCGTGGATATTGTGAAAGATGGTTTTTCTCAATTCCCCATTTTTATTGCTTCATTGTTCGACTATGAAATGGGCGAACTCGTTTTAGATGCTAAGGAATTTGAACGAAGTTTTAGTATTTATGTCAGCTTTGCAGAGCAAATGCAAGAAAAAGGCATTATTACTGCTGATAAAATGCCTTTTTTTAAAGCTAATTTCAAAGACACCTCCAAATTTGCTTGTATACTTTTACTAACCAATGAGGTGCAACAATTTATTTTCTTTCCTTTTGGCGAAAATAAAAAAGATAAATAATGAATTTGCCGAGTGTAGCCGTTGTAGTGCTTAATTATAACACCAGTCATTTATTAAAACAATTTTTACCGTCTATTACAGCAACCACCTATCACAAAGTACGTTTAATTGTTGCCGACAATGGCTCCAATGATAATTCTGAAGATATTGTAAAACAATTTGATAAGGTAGAATGGATGCCGCTTGGTATTAACCATGGCTACGCAGAAGGGTATAACATTGCTCTCAATCAAATTGAAGCAGATTATTATGTTTTGCTAAACTCTGATGTGGAAGTTACTCCAAATTGGTTGGAACCTTTGTTGGAATATTCCATGGCAAATGCTGATTTTGTTGCATTGCAACCAAAAATAAAAAGTTTTCATAACAAAGAATATTTTGAATATGCTGGTGCCGCTGGTGGATTTTTAGACAAGCTAGGATATCCCTATTGCAGAGGAAGAATATTTGATATTTGCGAAAAGGACGAAGGACAATATGACAATCCTATAGACATTTTTTGGGCAAGTGGCGCAGCACTTTTTATAAAGTCTGAAGCTTACAAAGCCGTTGGAGGTTTGGACAAAAGACTGTTTGCCCACATGGAGGAGATTGATCTTTGTTGGCGACTGAAATTGATGGGCTATAAAATTGCCTGTGTTCCACAATCCGTTGTTTATCACGTTGGTGGAGGAACTTTATCTGCTCAAAATAGCAGAAAGACTTACCTTAATTTTAGAAACTCCCTAGTGCTTTTGGCACGGTACAATCAAGGTTTTGTTGCATTTTTCAAGGTAATTTTACGCATGATTCTAGATGCACCAGCGGCACTGCTTTATTTGTTGAAAGGACGACCCTCTGACGTTTGGGCAATTGCAAAAGCTCATTGGAATTTTATATTGAACCTTAACTATTGGACTAAAAACAAGTTAAATCCAATTAAAATTGCTCAGAAATCGTTAACTGGCAATGCCCTAAATAGTATTGCCTATAGTTATTATGTAAAAGGGCATAAAAAATTCAGTAACCTTAGCAACACTAAAACTGAATAGTGTATCTTTACAGCGTGAAAGGGCTATTGTTACTTTATTTTTTGTTTGCTTTCAATCAGCTTTTTGCAGCAAATGAAAAGCGCCTGTGTTTTTATCACGGTCAGCATTATGAAGCGGGAAAATCTAATAAAGTTTATTTGAATGCTGAAAAAACATTCTCATTAAGAAATGTTCGGAAAGTAAACCTAATGAATACTTCTGAATTTACTTATTTAGGTTTGGGAGGGATAGCCCATCTGAATTCGCAAACCTCAGTTTTTGGTTTAACCAGCAGTTTACAAATTGGATTGGCAAAAACACGACATATCTGGCCTACATTGCGTTATACTTATTTGCTAAATGATCCAACTTCTCCTCATCGACTTACGGTTGGTTTGGCTTATTTGCCTTTTAAAAATTGTGGTATTGCCTATGGTTTTACGTTTAACAGCAGCCAACACAGTGTTTTTAAATTACAACATCAGTTTGGTGTTTCCATCAATTTAAAAACTAAAAAATTGGGTTGTTTGGGCGATCAAAAAAAGAAAAAGACCGCAAGAAGCAAATAATTATTTTTTACAAATCCCAAACCCTGTTGCGGGCTTCACGATTATAACTGCGCACATTCATCCAGAAAAGCAATATCAAATAAATAAAAATGGGACTGCCCAAGGTTAAAAAACTGGTATAAATAAAGTACAAACGAATTCGTTGAGAAGAAAGATTAACTTTCTCACCTATGCGCTGACAAACACCGAATAAACTTGAATCTAAAATAGCTTTGAACATAAATATTGGATTAAAATACTGTAATATTTTGTTTGTCATGCAAAACTACAAAAAAAAATATGGTTTATCCTATTAAATCGACTGACATTTGGAATAATGGTATAACTCATATTTATAATATTTGATTTTGCAAAAACCCATCAATGTGAAAATCTTCTGGGTTTTAGAGAGTAATGCAAAACTCATTAATCTTGAAATATTCCAGTCTACTTTACCAAATCTTATTATATTTGCCTTATGATTATAAAAAAAGTGATTCCTTTATTTTTAATTTTCATATTTTCTATTTCAAACCTCATTGCGCAGAATTGGGATCAAGTATTAAAATCAACTTCTAACCCGAGAGAAAGTAATGACTATTATGGTTATAAAGTATCCATCAGTGGGAATTTTGCCGTAGTTGGTGCACCTTACCATGATTATGATCAGTACAACATAAACTTTTTAAATGGCGCTGGAGCAGTTTTTATCCTAAAAAAGGATGCCTTAGGTAATTGGGTTCAACATCAAAAAATTGTAGCCCCAGACCGTTTTTTTTGGGACTTATTTGGATATGAAGTAAAAATTCAGGACGATGCCATAATTATTGGTGCTATTGGAAATGACCGGGACGTAAATAATAATTATTTCTCAAATGCTATTGGTGCCGTTTACATTTTTAGAAAATTGGCCGATGGGTATTTTTATAATGAACAAAAACTAGTTCCAACAGATGCAGGAGGAAGCTACTATTTTGGATATTCCGCAGATATTGACGGAAATTTTGCAATTGTCGGCAAGTATTTGGATGCTTTTGATTGGCAAAATAAAGATTCTTTGCGCGATGCAGGATCAGCATATATTTATGAAAAAAATAACCAAGGTAAATGGGTTCTGCATAAAAAAATCACCCCTTCAGACAGAGATAGCTTGGAATATTTTGGAAGATCCGTTTCCATAAGCGGTAATCATGCAGTAATAGGGAGCATTGGTAGCAAATATCCAGTAAGTAAAACTAATAGTAAATTATGGGGGGGAGCAGCTTATGTTTATACTAATTTTGGTGGCACATGGGCTCAAAATCAAAAATTAACTGCACCCACAAGAAGGTATTATGACTATTTTGGGACAAGCGTTTCAATTGATGATAGTTTAATATTAATTGGATTAAGTGGCAATAGTTACGATGCTTATGAGAATAATTATATGGCTGGTTCTGGAGCAGCCCACCTCTTTAAGCTAGATGGTTTTATATGGAAACAAAATCAAAAAATTGTTCCAATTGATAGAGATAATTACAGTTATTTTGGATCTAGTGTTCATGTTAATAAGACCACATTAGCAGTAGGTGCTTTCTATCATAAAAATGATTTAAAATCTAAAAATCCAATTCTTAGAGCTGGTGCCGGCTATATTTTTAATAAAGCCATCAATAATGAGTATGCGCAAACATCCAAATTGGTTGCCAACGTCCGAGATACCAATGACTATTTTGGGTATAGCATTGCCACCACTAATGATTTTGCAATAGTTGGAGCATACATAGAAGATGATGATGAAAACGATCAAAATAAAATGATTAATGCAGGTACTGCCTATATTTTTAAAAATTGCAATAGCAACGTTGAAGTTAATATCAATGCTTGCCAGACTTACAACTCACCAAGTGGAAATTTTACGTGGAATAAAAGCGGTACATACAAAGATGTTATTAAAAATTTTAAAGGTTGCGACAGTATTATTACCATAAATCTAAATATATCTCAACCTGATACTCAAATAATGAATTTAGTCGCATGTGGCAGCTATGTTTCACCGAGCGGACAAAATTATTGGACTCAATCAGGCTTGTATATTGATCATATCCAAAACCCTGGAGCATGTGACAGTGTGAAGCTAATAAATTTAACAGTCAATAAAAACTCGTCCAAAACACTTTATATTAATAATTGTGGCGACTACGTTTCGCCCAGTGGACGAAAAGTTTGGACTGCCAATGGTTTGTATAAAGATACCATACCTAATATTATTGGCTGCGATAGCATTTTGACAATAAACCTTAATATTGTATCGCCTTCTTATGCCACACATCATATAAATGCTTGCAAAAAATTTGATGCCTTTAGTGGATTTTTTACTTGGAACAAATCTGGCGTTTACAAAGATACTGTTACCAACAGCTTGGGTTGTGACAGTATTCTAACCATAATTCTTGCTATCAATAACCCCGATACCGGAGTAATTAGTTTTGGCAATCAACTTATTTCAAAAGCCAATAAAGGTCTTTATCAATGGTTAGACTGTAATAAAAACTATACTCCTGTTTCTGGAGCGCAAGGACAAAGTTTCTATGCAAAAAGCAATGGTTCTTATGCGTTGGATGTGGCTGATAATGGCTGCCGAGATACAACAACTTGTTATAGCCTCTATCGAGTTGATGTTGCAAAAGTTGAGAAAACGTTAGTTTCCGTTTATCCCAATCCTAGTGACGGAGTTTTTATGATTGATAATTCAAAAGGCTCATTTCTTTATGCCGAATTGTTTAATTCTATTGGAGTAAAAATCTCAAATTATACTTTCCCTGAACAAATCATTTCAAAAGTAGATTTATCGGAGCAGGCAAGTGGGATATATTTACTTAGAGCTTATAATACTAAAGGCGAACTCGTCCAGTTCAATCTTGTTAAACAATAAGAACATGGATAAAATAATATAATTTTTTTCATAAAATCCACCCCCATAAAAAATATCCCCATCTTTCCACATTGTTTAGTGGAAGCCTAAAAAAGGCTTACTTTTGCGTAATTTTTAGATTTAGTCCAAAATTATGCCATTAGATACTTCCATAAAATCAGTTTTAATCATCGGTAGTGGTCCTATTATTATCGGTCAAGCTTGTGAATTTGATTATTCCGGAACCCAAGCCTCTCGTTCCCTTATGGAAGAAGGGATTACCGTTACTTTAATAAATAGTAACCCAGCAACTATCATGACCGACCCGATTAATGCTGACCATGTATATTTATTACCATTAACTGTAGAAAGTATAGAAAAAATATTGCAAGAGCAACAAATTGATGCTGTACTACCCACAATGGGTGGGCAAACGGCATTAAACCTTTGCATAGAAGCGGATCAAGTTGGTCTTTGGGAAAAGTATAATGTACGGATGATTGGTGTGGACGTAGCAGCCATTGAAATTACTGAAAACCGCGAAAAGTTCCGCCAATTAATGATTGATATTGGAATAGGTGTAGCAACATCAAAGGTAGCAAACTCTTATCTTGAAGGAAAAGAAATTGCACAGCGCATTGGCTTTCCTTTGGTCATCAGACCATCATACACCTTGGGTGGTTATGGAGGTGGCTTTGTGAATAACAAAGACGAATTTGATGAAGCCATCAAAAGAGGATTGGAAGCCTCTCCTACACACGAGGTTTTAGTAGAACAAGCTATTATTGGCTGGAAAGAATATGAATTAGAGGTTCTAAGAGACTGCAAAGACAACATGACTGTTATCTGCACCATTGAGAATGTTGATCCCATGGGTATCCACACAGGAGATTCTATAACCATTGCACCCGCGATGACACTGAGTGATACAACGTTTCAGAAAATGAGAAATATGTCATTCAAAATGCTCCGTTCAATTGGAAATTTCGCAGGTGGTTGTAATGTGCAATTTTCTGTCAATCCGGAAGATGAAGAAATTATTGCCATAGAAATCAATCCTAGAGTATCACGGTCTTCAGCTTTGGCATCAAAAGCAACAGGATATCCGATAGCAAAAATTGCATCTAAACTGGCCTTGGGTTATACACTAGATGAATTAAAAAACCCTGTTACCAAAACTACCTCTGCCTTTTTTGAACCAACCATCGACTATGTTATCATCAAAATACCACGATGGAATTTTGACAAATTTAAGGGTGCAGATACCACATTAGGCCTACAAATGAAATCTGTTGGCGAAGTGATGGCTATTGGCAGAAGCTTTCAAGAGGCATTGCAAAAGGCCTGTCAAAGTTTAGAAATAAACCGACATGGATTGAGTGGGGATGGTAGAGAGGAACGCAATTTGGACGTAATACTTAAAAAACTGGAAAACCCGAGCTGGGATAGAGTATTTATGCTCAAAGATGCCATAGCCAAGGGCGTTCCAATTACCTCTGTACAAAAAATCACAAAAATAGACCGTTGGTACTTAGAGCAAATTTATGATTTGGTTAAAACGGAAAACGAAATAAAACGTCACAGTTTAGCTAATTTACCTACTCCATTATTAAGGTTGGCAAAAGAGCAAGGTTTCTCTGACTATCAAATAGCTTATTTGATGAGCAACACAACGGCAGACGAAGTGTATGACTTACGCTTAAAATCGGGTATCAAGCGTGTTTTCAAAATGGTTGATACTTGTGCGGCAGAGTTTGTTTCTGACACCAATTATTTTTATAGCACTTTTGATGGAGAAAATGAAAGCATTGTTTCTGATAAGAAGAAGATTATTGTATTGGGTTCTGGCCCTAACAGAATTGGACAAGGTATAGAGTTTGATTACAGCTGTGTGCACGCGCTTTTGGCTGCTAAGGAGTTGGGATATGAGGCCATTATGGTCAATTGCAATCCTGAGACTGTTTCAACGGACTTTGATATGGCTGACAAACTGTATTTTGAGCCTGTTTACGAAGAACATTTATTAGAAATTATAGCGCATGAAAAACCCCATGGAGTAATTGTTCAGCTTGGTGGTCAAACTGCTTTGAAATTAGCAGAAACTTTTGCAGCAAAGGGTATTCCTATTGTGGGAACCAGTTTTGACAACATGGATATAGCAGAGGACAGAGGAAGATTTTCTGATTTATTAAAAGAGTTGGATATACCCTATCCAAAATATGGTGTTGCAACCAGGGCAGATGAGGCTATAAAAATTGCTCAAGAAGTTGGTTATCCTGTATTGGTTCGCCCTTCATACGTTTTAGGCGGACAGGGAATGCAAATTATAATTAATGATGAAGATTTAGAGAATGCGGTAATTAAACTTTTAGGTGACATGCCTGGCAATAGGGTTTTAATTGACCATTTCTTGGACCGTGCAGAAGAGGCAGAAAGCGATTGTATATGTGATGGAGATGAAGCATATGTTATTGGAATGATGGAGCATATTGAGCCTGCCGGAATTCATAGCGGTGATAGTTCTGCCGTTTTGCCGCCTTTTAGCCTTTCAGAAAACGTTAAAAATAAGATGTCAGAATACACTCAAAAACTGGCAAAAGCATTGCAAATAAAAGGATTAATGAACATTCAATTTGCCATAAAAAATGAAGATGTGTATGTGATAGAAGCAAACCCAAGGGCTAGTAGAACTGTGCCATTTATCTGCAAAGCTTATGAAGTGCCATTCGTTAACATTGCCACCAAAGTAATGTTGGGTGATAAAAAGCTAAAAGATTTTAAAATTGAACCTAAATCGAATGGATTCGCCATAAAATTACCTGTTTTTTCATTTAATAAATTCCCGAATGTAGATAAACAGCTAGGCCCTGAAATGAAATCAACAGGAGAATCCATATTATTTATAAAAGATTTGAAAGACCCCTATTTTAGAGAATTGTATGCAAAAAAATCAATGTATTTGAGTAAGTAATAAATAGACAAAAACAATATGTTTAGAATACTAGCCTTTGGGTTATTGATTTATGCAGTATGGAAATTACTTTCAAGTTTATTTTCACCCCATAAACCAAACCCTAACGACAGCCCAACACCACCGAACCAAAATCAATCAAACCGAAATAATGATGATGAAGGCTTTACTCCTTATGAGGAAGTAGAATAAAATTTATGGAGCACATCCAAAAAAATTGATTAAAAACTTAAGTGTAAAGAATACGGTCTAGGCTATTAATTACGCTGGCAAGCCTAATGCTGTCCCAAATACGATTTTCAGAAGTGCCCAGCTCCTTCACTGATTTTTCATGCGATGTAACACACAATTCACAACCATTTATTGCACTAACTGCTAGACTAACCAACTCAAAAAACTCTTTGCCCAAAATTGGTTTCATCATAATGGACATTTTAATTCTTCCCGGCATTCTGTCATAAATTTCACTGCCCATAAAGTGCCTGAAACGGTAAAAAACATTGTTACTCGCCAACAAACTTGCACAAGCAATAGATTCTGCAATTTCTTCATTAGCGGCTTCATTTTTCTTTGCCAAGGCAATAAATCCATCCAACAGCAATTGATTTTTAGCATTGCTTGCAACGGCAACAGCCAGCAATGCAGTTTCTTTTGCGCTTAAATGCTCGGACTGCAAAACATTGCCAACATTTACTTTTAAATCTTTAATATACCTTGAATCCGCCTCTTCTAAAAGCGCTAAGGTTTTAGAACTTTGTTGTATTTGTATCATCTGCAAAAGTTCAATTGCAGTTTCGTTTGTTGCTTGTATCATAATTTTTGTTTTAAAAATATAGACAAGAGTGTTTATGCTCTTGTCTATGTTTAAATATCTTATATGCCAGGTAAAATACCAAGCATGACATAGGATTGAAAATAATTAGTTCAAAGTAGCTTCTCCTTTTTCCCAGTTACATGGACAAAGTTCATCTGTTTGCAAAGCATCCAGCACCCTAATTACCTCTTTTACGTTTCTTCCAACACTTAAATCATTTACGTTTACCCAACGAATAATTCCCATTGGGTCAATGATAAATGTAGCACGATAAGCAATTTTTTCATTCGGTTCCAAAATCCCCAACTCTTCTGCCAGCGACTTTGAAGTGTCCGCCAACATAGGAAATTTTAAACCTCTTAAATCATCGTGATCATGTCGCCAAGCCAAATGAACAAATTCAGAATCTGTACTTGCTCCTATTAGTTGAGTATCTCTATCTCTAAACTCACCAAAGGCATTGTTAAACTCAGCAATTTCTGTTGGACAAACAAAGGTAAAATCCTTTGGCCACCAAAACATCACAGTCCATTCATTGTTCTCATTTACCAAGTCATTAGAAGTAATTTGTTCAAACTCTTTGCCTTTTTCAATCGATACTACGGCTGTTTTTTTAAATTCAGGGAAATGGCTTCCCACGTTTAATAATCTATTTTGTGTTGTCATATTTATATTTGCTTTTTAACGTGATGCAAAGATGGAGCAATTAATAATATAAATCAAATTGATAATACCTATATTTGCATAGATATTAATGATAACATTAACTCAATTAGAATACATTGTTGCATTAGATACTCACCGTCATTTTGTTACAGCCGCAGAGCAATGCAATGTAACACAACCCACGTTGAGTATGCAGGTAAAAAAATTAGAGAATTTTTTGGGAATTCTCATTTTTGACAGAAGTAAACAACCCTTTGTCCCTACCGCCATTGGCAAAAAGGTTATTTCCCAAGCCCGTGTTGTTATGGCGGAGAGTAAAAGAATTTCAGACATTATAAGCAATGAGCAAACTATTTTAGAAGGCAGTTTATCAGTGGCGGTTATCCCTTCTCTTGCACCCTACCTTTTGCCTCTATTTATTGGTAGCTTTAATGCTAAATACCCCCATATTCATTTAAAAATAAAAGAATTATTAACCGAAGAAATAATTGAAGAGCTAAAAATAGGGATGATAGATATTGGCATTCTTGTAACGCCATTAAAGGAGCACGGAATTATAGAAAAGCCCTTATTTTATGAAGAAATTTTACTCTATGTAAACCAAAATCATCCATTTGCTAATAAAAAAATTGTGAATACCAATGAAATAGGCACACCAGATTTATGGCTGTTGAGCAAAGGACATTGTTTTAGGTCACAGGTCATAAATTTGTGTTCATACACCATGGATAAGCAAGAAAGTTTTCATTTTGAGTATGAAAGTGGCTCATTAGAAACTTTAAAAAGATTTGTAGAAATGGAAGGTGGGTTTACACTTTTACCAGAACTAGCTGCTAAAAATCTATCCAGTAAAAATGCCAAAATTAGAAACTTTAAATTAACCAAGCCTTTAAGAGAAGTGGGATTGGTTTATTCTAACACATTTTCTAAGACAAAAATTATCGATGCTTTTTCTAATTCGATACTTGAAGCTATACCAACCAAGTTACAAAATAAAGAAAGAGGTGTGGTTGTGGAGTGGAAATAGTTAAATTTGCCAAATGTCAACACCGATAGAGGCTTCTTTTACCAAACTGTTAGGTATTATGGATGAATTGCGAGCCAAATGCCCTTGGGACAAAAAGCAAACTTTTGAAAGTTTGCGCCACTTAACCATAGAAGAAACCTATGAATTGTCCGAATCAATTCAGCAAATGCAAGCCGATGAAATTAAAAAAGAACTGGGAGATTTGTTATTACATATTGTATTTTATGCTAAGCTCGGTGATGAAAAAGGTTGGTTTAACATCAAAGATGTAATGGAAAGTTTAATGGAAAAGCTGATTAGAAGGCATCCTCACATTTATGGAGACGTGGTTGCCGAAGATGAAGCCACCGTTAAAAAGAATTGGGAACAAATTAAGCTGGCAGAAAAGGATAGCAACTCACAAACCAAAGGATTGTTAGATGGTGTACCTCTAGGAATGCCCAGTATGGTAAAGGCCTTGCGAATGCAAGAAAAAGCTGCCCAAGTTGGGTTTGATTGGCCAAATAAAACCCAAGTATGGGCAAAAGTAAAAGAAGAACTGCTAGAATTTGAGCAAGCAAAATCAACTCAAAATAGAGAACAAGAATTGGGAGATTTATTTTTTGCGATGATTAATTACGCACGTTTTGAAAATATCAATCCAGACGATGCCTTGGAATACACCAACCGAAAGTTTAAAAAACGATTTGAGTATATCGAGCAGCAAGCCACTACCGCTGGCAAAAGTCTGACAGAACTATCACTATCAGAAATGGACGTTTGGTGGAATGAGAGCAAAACGTATTTTAAATAATTTTTGACAATAAAAAATTTACCTTTGCACCCTTGAAAATTGCCATTATCAATTACGGGTTAGGAAATTTGGGCAGTGTTAAAAACATGCTTAAAAAAGTGGGCTGTACAGATGTTATTATTACCAGTAATCCAGATGAAATAGCCCATGCCGATAAATTAATCCTACCCGGTGTTGGTGCTTTTGACCAAGGAATGCAAAACTTAGCAGACTCTGGCTTAATTCCCACGCTTAATAAATTGGTTTTAGAAGATAAAAAGCCCGTCTTAGGTATCTGTTTGGGCGCACAACTGATGACAAAATCTAGCGAAGAAGGGATTTTACCTGGATTAGGCTGGTTTGATGCAGAAGTGAAAAAAATCAACCTTGAAGATAAAAAACTTAAAATTCCGCACATGGGTTGGAATGAGGTGCATGCTGAGAAAGGTCATTTAACCATTGATAGTTTAGAAAAACCAGCTCGTTTTTACTTTGTGCACTCCTATTACATGCAAGCCAATAATCCTAAAGATATTTTGCTTACTTGCAACTACGGGAAATCATTTTGTGCTGCACTTCAACACGAAAATATGACGGGAATGCAGTTCCATCCAGAGAAGAGCCATAAGTTCGGAATGTCCGTTTTTACAAGCTATACAAGCAGGTAACAAGGTTGTAACTAACAACGTTGTAACCTAAAAATAATTGCATATATTTGTGGCTTGAAAGCAGCAGATTCACCCTTTCAGTTTGGACAAATTATAGCACCAATTTTCTTTGTTAACAGAGAAACAGTGCTAGAACGTTTTGAAATGGAAGTGAAAAGTGGATTGCATCAAATTATTATTTCGCCAAGGCGGTGGGGCAAATCTTCTTTTGTGCGCAAAGCGGCAGCAGACATGCAAAAAGACCCCAACATTGCCTTTTGCTTTATAGATTTATTTTTAATTAGAAGTGAGCAAGAATTTTTTGAACACTTGGTAAATGCAGTCATAAAATGTACGCATACCAAAATTGATGAATTAAAAATTACACTGAGTAAATTTCTTTCCAAATTAAGTCCAAAAATTAGCCTTTCGCCAGACCCAAACAATAGTTTTGATATTGATTTTAATTGGAAACCCAATGAAACCAATATGCTAGAAGCGCTTAACTTAGCTGAAAACATTGCAAAAAAGAAAGGAATAAGAATAGTGGTTTGTTTAGATGAGTTTCAGAATATCTCTGAGTTTACCAACGCCACCGCTTTTCAAAAAGTTTTGCGCTCGCATTGGCAATTGCATAAACACGTAACTTACTGCATGTATGGCAGCAAGCGCAGTATTATGACAACCATGTTTAACAGTAAGAGTATGCCCTTTTACCGTTTTGGCACCCAAATATATTTAGAAAAAATAGACACCCCTCCTTTTGCTGCTTATATTATCAAGCAATTTGCCTCCACCCAAAAAACTATTTCAGAAAAATGGGCTATTAAAATTGTAGAACTAATGGAAAACCACCCTTATTACGTGCAACAGTTTGGGCATTTTGTATGGATGAATACCGAAAGTAAAGTGAGTTCAAAGGTTTTTAAAAAAGCCATAGCGCAATTGTTTATGCAAAACCTTATTTTGTTTCAAAGAGACTTTGAGCAGCTAAGCGTGCAGCAAATAAATGTGCTAAAAATGTTGTGCGATGCTAATATTAAGCATTTTACAGGCAAAGTTGCCATTAATAAATACAATTTAAGCAGTTCTGCCAATGTTTTAAGAGGATTAGAAGGCTTAGAAACCAAAGAGATAATAGATAGATTTACCTTAAAAACAGAGTTTGTAGATCCTGGTTTTAAGCTATGGGTAGAAACACAAATTTTTAAAACCTTAAAATTGACTGAATTATGCTAGAAACCAGAATAATGCCTTGCCTTTTGTTAATGGATGATGGTTTGTATAAAACCGTGCAATTTAAAAAACCAGGTTATGTAGGCGATCCCATAAATGCTATAAAAATTTTTAATGATAAGGAGGTTGATGAGCTAGTATTTTTGGATATCTCTGCAACCGAGAAAAAAAAAGAGCCTAACTTTAAGTTGATTAAAGACATTGCAAGCGAGTGTTTTATGCCTTTGGCTTATGGCGGTGGCATAGCAACACTAGACCAAGCCAAACGTATTTTTGAAATTGGGGTAGAAAAAATATCACTGAATAGTGCAGCTATAAATAACCCCAAACTGATTGAAGACATTGCTAAAATATATGGCAGTCAATCTATAATTGTGAGTATAGATTACAAGAAAAATTTATGGGGCAAGGTTTTGGTTCACGGACAAAGAGGCAAAAAAAGCATTGGTAAATCCCCGGAAACATTTGCCAAAGAAATGGAACAAGCTGGTGCTGGAGAGTTGCTTCTAACCAATATTGATAGGGAAGGCACCTGGCAGGGTCTGGATATAGAAACCATTAAAAAAGTGACAGACTTGGTGGATATACCTGTTATCGCTAATGGTGGCGCAGGTAATTTATTTCACATTCAAGAAATTGTTAAGAAAGGCGGAGCAAGTGCTGTAACCTTAGGCAGTATGAGTGTTTATCAAAAACAAGGCTTAGGGGTGTTAATTAATTTTCCGAAGAGGAAAGACATTTTGGAGGTATTGGGGTAAAAAAATAGCAAATAAAGTTTATAACGTGGGACTGATTCGTTTTATACTCGCTGCTGCCATCGTCATTGGCCATTTAGGATACACTTATCTACTGAATGGCATGGTAGCGGTTCAAAGTTTTTTTATTCTTAGCGGTTTTTATATGGCTTTGGTCATCAATGAAAAATACAATTTTGCAGGAGGGATAAAATTTTTTTATCACAATAGAATTTTAAGAATTTTTCCAATCTATTTTTCTGTTCTAATTTTAACACTGTTATTCACTTTGGTTTTTCACTCCTTGGGATATACACAAAATAACCTAAGCAATTGGAGCAGTTTACAATGGGATACAAAGCTTTATGCTATTTTTAGCAATATTTTTATTGTAGGACAAGACTTATATTTACATCTTGGTATTGACGAAAATGGCGGATTAATTTGGATGAAATACTACAATAATTCTCCGGTAAAATTATATGAGTTTATATTAATACCGCAAGCTTGGACTATCAGTTTAGAATTAATGTTTTATGCCATTGCCCCTTTTCTAATTCATAACAACATTAAAACATTTTACTTGATTATCATTATGTTTCTAACCCTATTGATGCGCATTGTAATTTATAGAATGGGATATTATTTTGACCCGTGGACTTATCGATTTTTCCCAACTGAGTTGTTCCTGTTTTTATTAGGTGCATGTGCATACCGTTGGCACAAAACCAAGTATCTTGTTTTTGAAAAAAGAAAGTGGCAGGTAGTAGCTTTTGCATTGATGTTTATAATAATTATTGTTTATAATCAAATACCTTTGGCAAACAGCCAAAAGCAACCTGTTTATTACCTAATTTTTGCAGGACTTCTTCCATTTATTTTCAACCTCAGCAAAAACCTGAAATATGATTTTTCAATAGGAGAACTCTCTTACCCAATTTATATATCGCATATTTTTGTAATAGTATTTTTCTTAAAATGGATAGCATTACCCTTTCGGGATGGAGGCATATTGGCATTATTTGCAGTCATTGGTTTTTCGTGGATTTTAAATAAATTCATTGCAAAACCAATGACTCAATTCAAAAAACAGGACAGGAAAAGTGAGCGCTAGCAAATTTGTAATTAACAATTGCGAAGTCTTTTGGTTGGTTTATATTTGCCGCATGATAAAACACTAATCCTATCAAATCACTCAGCATATTGAGGTGTAACAACCAGGGGTTTAGTATTTTTAATAGTTTAGAACAGAAGTGAAAGGGTATATATATTTAATTAAATGAGCACAAAGGATATAATTTTAACCATAGATGTAGATTGGGCGTCAGAAGAAATGATTGAGGACACCTTGCTTGTACTTAATGTATGATTTAATTGTATTTGGCAATAGTTTTTTAATAGTGCACAGCATTAGTAACAATAAAGAGTTGCAAAATTTTATTGGCTAAAACTTATTCTAGTTTAATTATAGGTGCAGGTTTTCTTGAAGGTTTATTTATCATCTCTAATAGCAAATCTTCCCTAATTTGGTTAACATGTTGTTGCACATTATAATCCCAATTTATGCCCCTGATTAAAAACCCATTATTGAAATCTTGAGATTTAAAATTTAACGTCTCGCCTTTTTTAAGCTTATCTATTGCTTTGATAACAACCCCTACTCCTTCAAAAGTAAGACGACTCGTTATCCTGTCTATCGTATCTGTAGGCTCAACTTTTACTCGTTCTTGACCCAATATGTCTCCGCCATCAATTTTTCTGGCTAACTTATGAATGGTGACACCAATATTATTAATATCCCAATTTAGTAAGGCCTGATTTGTGCAATTTACACCTCTGTAATATGGCGAAAGACCCCAATGTAAATTTAATGATAGCTCAGCAAGATCTATAATGTGAGGTTTTACAAGCGAAGTACCATGGTCTATAATTAAATTAGGGTTTATTTTTCTAATCGCATTTTCAACTTTTTTTGAATTAATATCTTCTACCTCTAAAACAAATATTTCGGAATTAAGTTCTTCATAATCCCTTTGAAATAGACTCTTATAATAGTCCGCATTCTTTTTTTGTTGGTCTTTTTGTTGCTTCCTTTTCCTTTTTAATTCAATTCTAAATAAAACATATCTTAGCAATTTTTCTAAGAATGAAATTTTGTGTTTCTTTCTTTTTTTTTCATTAGATTTTGGATTAGTACTTAAATCGCTGTTCTTCTTTTCAACTATTACTAAATCAACCTTATGATGCTTATGAATAGTATTGGCAAAATAGGTTAATTGCGCAGAAGTATTACCAATTAAAACTACAGTTTTCATTTAATAAGAGATTTTATTTTAGCAGCAAAAGAGAAGTTGTTAGTGTGCAAATTTCTGCATTGATTAGCCATATTTACAAATCCAGTTAATTGAGTTCTTTTTAACAGAAGAAGATTATTATTATTTTGAAGTTCAGAAACCTTATTTTTTCCAGGCTTAACAGTAATACCAACCTTGTAATTTAATTTTTTCACTAATGTCACTTTTTCCTCGTCTATAAATCCATGGGGGTAAGATATTGATTGAATCTCTTGCGAAGTATGCTTGTTTAAAAACAATTCGGCAGTTTTAATAGATTCAGTAATTTCTTCATTGTTATAATTAGTCATATTCAAATGGTAGTGAGTATGGTTGCCAATGGTTACGCATTCGTTCTTGGCAAACTCTTCCAATTCAGAAACCGTCATCGGGCGGTCTATATCTCCATTCGGTTTTAATGCATCTAACCCAAAATTATCAACCAAAAACTTATCTTGTTCTGTCCATTTCATTTGGTACATTGTTTCAATGAACTGATTTATTTCAGAACCCCTATTTCTTTTTGTCAACTCATGCACTAATGAATCCCACCAAAATGCTTTACCATTTTTTACATGATCCGTTGAAATATAAAAGGTAGCTTTTGCCTTGTATTTTTTTAAAATATCCAAACACCTGTAATTGTTATAGTACCCATCATCAAATGTTAAATAAACATATTGTTTTTTAGGATTCAGTTTTCCTTGTAAAATATCCGTTTCATCAATAAATTTTATATTTCTTTCCGTAAAGTACTTAATAAATAATTCAAATTGATGTTTATCTACACCTTCAGAAACAGTGCCATTTAGTGGAGTTACTTCCTCCCGTGAATTATATATTTTATGAAGCAATATAGTCTGAATGTAAGGTTCATACTTTACTAAATCTACATATTTTTCAGATAGGTAATGATTTATGCCTTTTACTGCGTTTTTCATTTAATTTTAAAGTTAATATACATCAACAATACTACTTTTCAAAAGTAAGCAAAAATTTAGTAATCTATTTCGTTTTAAACATTAAGTATATTTTTGTCACTAATTACTATTGACAGTTGGACTTATCGATTTTTCCCAACTGAGTTGTTCCTGTTTTTATTAGGTGCATGTGCATACCGTTGGCACAAAACCAAGTATCTTGTTTTTGAAAAAAGAAAGTGGCAGGTAGTAGCTTTTGCATTGATGTTTATAATAATTATTGTTTATAATCAAATACCTTTGGCAAACAGCCAAAAGCAACCTGTTTATTACCTAATTTTTGCAGGACTTCTTCCATTTATTTTCAACCTCAGCAAAAACCTGAAATATGATTTTTCAATAGGAGAACTCTCTTACCCAATTTATATATCGCATATTTTTGTAATAGTATTTTTCTTAAAATGGATAGCATTACCCTTTCGGGATGGAGGCATATTGGCATTATTTGCAGTCATTGGTTTTTCGTGGATTTTAAATAAATTCATTGCAAAACCAATGACTCAATTCAAAAAACAGGACAGGAAAAGTGAGCGCTAGCAAATTTGTAATTAACAATTGCGAAGTCTTTTGGTTGGTTTATATTTGTCGCGTGATAAAACACTAATCCTATCAAATCACTCAGCATATTGAGGTGTAACAACCAGGGGTTTAGTATTTTTAATCGTTTAGAACAGAAGTGAAAGGGTATATATATTTAATTAAATGAGCACAAAGGATATAATTTTAACCATAGATGTAGATTGGGCACCAGAAGAAATGATTGAGGACACCTTGCTTGTACTAGAAGAGTACAAGGTAAAGGCCACTTTTTTTTGCACACATAAATCGCCATTACTCTTAAACCAAAAGGAGCATGAGTTGGGAATACACCCAAACTTTATTCCATTAATAGAAGGCAACTCTAAAAAAACCAAAGAGCAAATTGTAGATGAACTGTTAGATATTTATCCTGATGCAAAAGGGGTTCGGGCTCATGGATTAGTGCAAAGTTCAGGTATCATGCAATTATATATTGATAAAGGTTTAAAATATGACAGTAATATTTTACTTCCTTATCAGCAAATTGATAAATATGTTTATGATGAATTTAAGAATTTTAAAAGGAATGTTTATAATTGGAGTGACGATGTACACATGTTGTATAAAGTGGATGATTTTTCAAAAATATGTATAAATGAATCAGGCAAAAATATAATAGCTTTCCATCCTTTTCATATATTTGCAAACACGCAAACAATGGCTAAGTATAGCGAGCTAAAGAAATACTATACAGATGCTGCTATGATAAAAAAACATCGTGTATTGAATGAATTTGGAGTAAGGTCATACTTTTTAGAAGTATTGAAAATAATTAAGGACAAAGGGCTATCTACCCCACTTTTAAATGAAAAATTAAAATGAAATTTGCTATAATTGGAAGAACAGAAACGCTGATAAAATCTGCGGAGTTATTGATTGAAAATGGGCATGAATTGGTATTAGTGGTAACCTGCAAGGCTCCAATAGAATATAGGTATTATCATGAAGAATTTGAGGCTTTTGCAACTAAAATGGGATGTAAATATCTTTACGCACCAAAATTCACAGAAGAGGTTATTAAAAATATTCCTGTTGATATAGATATAGCAATTAGTATAAATTATGTTTCTCTTGTCCCAGAAAGTGCGGTAAATTGTTTTAGATTAGGGATTTTAAATTCACATACAGGAGATTTGCCAAGATTTAGAGGAAATGCTGTTGGCCCTTGGGCAATTATTAATAAGGAAAAGTATGTAGTGTCGTGTATTCATAAAATGGTAGGTAACTCATTAGATTCTGGTGATATAGTAGTTAAGTCTAAAATGGATTTGTTTTTGAGTACTAAAATAATTGACATTTGGGTTTGGTTTAGAAAAATTACACCTATTGATTTTTTATCAGCAGTGACGAAAATGCAAGGCGATGAAACTTACTATTTGGAAAAGCAGTCGAAATTACCAAAAGATATTTTACGCTGCTACCCAAGAATGCCAGAAGATGCCCAAATATTTTGGAATAAACCTAACGAAGATGTTGTAAGATTAATTAATGCAAGTGGAAACCCCTATGATGGTGCATTCACTTTTTTTAAAGGAGAAAAGTTGTATATACTGGATGCGGAGGTATTGAATGATGATGAGAGGTTTTTAGGCATTCCAGGGCAAGTATCAAAAATAAACAGTGATGGTACTATAGAGGTATTAACGGGTTGCAATAAAATAAAAATATCAAAGGTAAAAACAGTAAATCAGGAGGAACATTTGCCGTCCAAACTAATCAAGTCAATAAGGGATAGGTTTTTAACTTTTTTGTGAGTAAACCTCATAAACGGCCTCATAATCCAAAAATTTATCAATAAAAAACGGAAGAATGCTGTCATCTACAATGTTTGCGCTTCCATCAGCACCTGATGATATGGTGTTGAAACCATGAGATTTAAGTTGAGCTAAAACATCTTTTCTAGCTATAGGATATGGCTGTCCAGGTTTGAAATTTCCCTGTTTTAAGGCATTAAGTGTATTATACAAAACGTCTGCTGCCATTTTTTTAGACGAGAAGTTTTTATTTGAGTTGTGATCATTTGCTAAGTTATAAAAATACCAGCCTATATCGTTTGAGTTGATGTAAAGTAAGCCATCTTTTTTAAGCCATTTTGTGAAGTTTTTAAGAGACGCTTTATAATCTGTAAGGTACAAAACACTGTAACTGAAAATGGCATTGGCTTGTGGAATTTGCAAATCTTTTGCATCAATTTTATTGTTAATAAATTGTACGTTTTTAATGCCCAGTTTTTCAAATAGTATAGAGCAAAATTCTACCCTTTTACTATCAAGCTCAATACATGTTATACTTTTATTAATTGCGCTAAGGGCATAAGTCCATTGGCCAAAGCCAGATCCAGCATCAATAACATGGTCATGGTTAGAGAACCCAATCATTTCAATCCTTTTATTAATTTTGGAGAAATCAGATAGCCATAAACGTTTACCAAAATCATAGTCCCATTTTTCTATTTTAGCCTTTTTTAAACATTCGTCAATTAACTTTTCATTTATTACATTTGTATCTTTCATTCAGGAAACAAAAGTACTATATTTTTATTAATGATAAGTCCAGTAAAACCCAAAGTAAATGTAGCTTGTATTGGCAATATGAATAATATGCTCTATCCAATAGCTAAAATTTTATCTCAAAAAGGATTGCCAGTAACATTGTTTTTATTAGATGAATATGAGAATTTTATACCTCCCAACGATTTTATTGGAGGAGATTTTGATATGGTTAAATTGGGTTGGAATGAAAGGACATTTAGCAATACGAGTAAAGAAGATATCTTAGGCATTTTTAAGGGGTTTAATTTTTTTATAGGAATGGATTATTCGGCAGCATACATGACAAAAGCAGGTATTAGGTTGGATATTTACATGCCAGCAGGTTCCGATTTATTTGATTGGCCCTTTAAAAAATTTAACAGTGCCTTTCCAGAAATGTGGGAAATTAGTAAAGTTACCTGTGCTATGGCCCAACATCAAGGAATTAAGTATGCAAAATTCTTTAGTTTAGACAGTACTGATACCAATAGTGAAAATACCCTTTTAAAAATTAATATAAAGGGGGTTAGAATTCCTACTTTACCTCTGATTTACCACCAAAACTTGAGTCTAAATATAGAACAGGAGGAGATTGCTTTTATAAGAAAATTAAAAACTGACGGTTGTTTTATTATCATGCAGCAAGGTAGGCAGGCATGGAAATATAGTGACACAAATCCTCATCAAAAAGGCAATGATATTCTTATTAAAGGTTTTGGTACTTTTTTAAGAAATTCAGATATGGCAAATAATAAACTAGTATTATTTAGCTATGGCGAGGATGTTAAAAGCACAGAAGAATTAATTAATGAATTAGATTTAATGTTAAATGTTATTTGGATTAAACCGTTAAATGTTCTGTATGTTCAGCAAATATTAAAGTATGCACATATAATTGTTGGCAATTTAAAAATTGGCAGGTTAAGCTACGGTGCAGTTTATGAAGCCCTAGCCTGTAAAGTTTCTTTTATGGGATATAGGGAAGACCAATTGTATAAGGAAAATTATGATAAATTATACCCTATGATTAATGTTGCTACCCCCGAGGAAGTAGCAGACCAATTGGAATATTACTATCATAACAGAAAAGAATTAACAACCATGGGTGAACAGGGACATGATTGGTTATTAAACTATGCCATTAACCCAAGTGTTCAAAAGGTTTTAGAAATCATAAAAAACCATAAAGGCAGAAAAAAGTTGCCTATAGATTGGAAACTGGTTTTTATGCAACCTTATTTTATTTTTATTAGGATTTACAACGTTTTTGCCATTAAATTTAAGGGTATAGTTAACCGAGCTTAAACAGACTTATTTTTTTATCATCCCTAGTCTCTTTAGCGTTGTATTTGCAGCATAGTAGTACTGCCAATTTTTCTGGTTCGACTTAAAATCCTCATGTTTGCGTGCTGGAGCATTCATAATGTCCTCAAATTCACTTTCAGTTAAATCCAATTTTTTGATGAAAAATTCTTTCAGGTCTTCAATCTCATTATCAGAATAATAGGGGGTTTTCAAAATTTCTAAACCCTCTTCTTTAGTAATTTGTTCAGAGCATATTAGGTTTGATAAATGCGCTTTACGTTTTTCAATGCCATATTTTTTTCGCAAAATATACTCTTGATAAAAACGAGTTATTAAACTCTCATTATGCTTACCAGGAAAAACGTGATAACTTGGCATGGCTTCTACTAACTCTTTCTTTACTTGTACTAAGTTGTAATCCATTAAATCTAATGGTGCTAAAAAACGCATAGTTTTTCCTTTGAGCTTATCCATTAACAAATCTTTAAAAGTTATTTTAGGATATTTTGCCCAATTAATTTTTTCTGCATATTGTGCGCATATATCCTTAATATTTGCAAAATCCTTTGCGTCAAAATACCAATTGGTAGGCAATACCATTTCCGTGGCATCGTTGTAGCCAGAAAGCACATAGTTAATATTGTTTTCTTTTGAAATTTTCCTCAAGGTGGCAACTATAGCATGGTCCGTAACTACCTCTAAATCAATTATACCAGCTCTCAGATAAGCAACTTGCATCTTTTTAAAAATATCCCAAGGGAGAACCAAAGTTTTCAATTCAAATCCAAATGTTTTGCAAATGATTTCAATGTTTTCTACAGACTCTCGGCTATTCCAACCGTTATCCATGTGTACTATTAAGGGGTTTATTTTGTTTCTATAAGCCCACAATGCCATATAAGAGCTATCAATCCCACCACTTAACCCTAAAATGCAATGGTATTTGCCGTTTTCGGATTTTAGTGTTTTAACCATTTCATCTAGCGCTTTTGGGTCACTCCTCCATTTTGCTGTTTTTTCGTAATGTTCACAATAATTACAAACTCCTGTATTTGGGTTAATAAAAAATCACTAATATTGTCCTTTGAATTAAAAAGACATTTTTTACATTCTGAAAAAGCACTATTCATTAATTACTGCAAATATAGCAGCGCAAATTATAATAAAAAAAATGATTAAAAATCTAATTTTGTTAAATAACTCAGTTAATTTTAAAAGCGAACCCTTTTTAAGGCAAGAATTCAATTTTATTCAAAAAGAGAATCTGAGCATTTTTTTTAATAGTTCTGAAACGGAAGGTAGTTGGGTTAATTTAACACCATCACAATCTTTAATACAAGTTGATAAACAGAATTTGCAATTAAGAATCTTTATCAAACATAACTGGAAATTAATATTAAATGCATGGCTACTGGCATTTATTAAATCTCCAATGCGTTTTAATTACCTTAAAAACTATAAAAAATACTTTAACATTTGGATGGGTTGGCTACAAGAAGCAAAGGCTTGGGAAGAAATTTTGAAACAGTTCGACCCGAAAGACACCATTATTTACACCTATTGGTATGAGCAACAGGCAAATGCACTAACTGTGCTGCGCGCTCAGGGTAAATTGCCTTTTAAATGGGTGAGCAGGGCACATGGTTATGATGTAGATAAAAGACAAAGAGTAGAAAATCTAATTCCTTTTAGACATTGGATGCTCAAACATGCACCTGATGACTTGGTTAGTATTTCTAATTTTGGGGCAAATGTTTTTAAAAATGACTATAGCGCAGCTGTAAAAATTGCAAAATTAGGAACCCCTGACTTAGGTTTGGGAGCTGAACCCATTGAAAATAACGCCCTATCACTTGTGAGTATTTCTAATATTATCCCCTTAAAAAGGGTACATTTGATTATTGATATTTTAAGTAAAACAAAAAGCAGCATTACATGGACACACTATGGCGATGGACCCATTGCAGAAGTTTTAAATTGGAATAATTTACCCGAAAATATACAGCTAATTAGAAAAGGACATATTACACATGAAAGATTATTGGAAGAACTAAAAACCACACCTTTTGATTTAATGCTGCATTTCAGTGAGTTTGAAGGAATACCCGTTTCTATTATGGAATGTATGAGTTTGGGTATTCCTGTTATGGCCTGTGATACAGGTGGTGTTGCCGAAATCGTGAACGATGAAAATGGATGGCTATTACCCGTTAATTTAGACTTCGTACAGGTTGCCAAAACCATAGATTACTTAGCCGAAAACCGTGGATTATTGCAATCTAAAAGAGATTTAGCGCGTCAAACGTGGGAGAAGGAATATCAAGCCAAAGTAAATTTTCCTAGTTTTATCCAAACATATTTAATGCACCCCAATAATTAGTTTACTTTTGCATAAGTATTAAAATAAAATGAATAAAATAAAAATATTAACCCTTGCACTTATTGCCTTAGTGGCTTGTAACCAACCTGCTGGATTGTTAAAAGCAGATGACTTTGAAAAAGGTATTCAGCAACCAAATGTGCAAATTGTGGATGTTCGTACGGCAAAAGAATTTGAAAAAGAGCATATAGAAGATGCTATAAATATTGACATTAACGAAGGCAATTTTGCAACTCAACTAAGTAGTTTGGATAAATCAAAACCTGTTTTTGTTTATTGTTTGGCAGGCAGCAGAAGTTCCAATGCTTCTAAGGTTTTAAAAGAGAATGGATATAAAAATATCTATGAATTGGATGGTGGAATGTTGGCTTGGCTAAAAGCCTCTAAGCCTGTGGTATCGGAAACAGCAGCAACCAATAGCTCCACGAACCCAGCGGAAGAAAATTTTTATAAAACAATTGCCGCGGAAAAATTAACCATGGTAGATTTCTTTGCTTTTTGGTGTGCCCCTTGCATGAAAATGAAACCAGATATTGACAAATTAACGGAAGAATTAAAAGAAGAGGTTACCATCATTTCTATCAACACTGATGAACAAATTCCTTTAGCAACCAAATACAATGTGCAAGCCTTACCTACTTTAGCTTTTTATAAGAATGGACAAGAGGTAGGCAGAAGTGTTGGGTACAAAACGCAAGCACAGTTGAGAGAATTAATTGTTCAATACAAATAAATGCAAAAACAAATTTTCCAACAGTTTTCTGAACTTATCACATCCCAAAAGCATGAAAAAGCTTTGACTTTGATTGAAGAAGCGCTAAAAAGCAAAACTAATAATGTTGATTTGATAGGGTTGAAAGGGGTAGCACTTTTTCATTTGAGGGATTTAACCTGCTTGCAATGGATGGATAAAGCAGTACTCCTTGAACCTAAGAACCCTTTTAGATATAGTAGCCGTGCGTATATAAAAGATGTTTTGGGAGCTACAGAGGATGCCGTAAAAGATTATATTACAGCCATTGAGTTAGACCCCTTAGACCACATAGCCTATAACAATTTGGGGCTCTTAGAAGAAAAATTGGGACGCAAAACTAAGTCACAACAACATTTCAACGCAGCAGATGCGCTTGCAGGAATTCCTCAAAAACCAGCATATAGCTTTCCACATCAACTAACTGACGCACTTTTAAAACCTAAAACTAAATGGCAAAATATTTTTGAAATTTTTTCAAGTGTAAAAGGTTGGTCTGAATTCTTTACCTTTGTAAAAGGTAGATTAAAGAAAAATTGATTCCTGCGAAATATAGAATATGGTGTTGGCTAAAATCTCCTTGGCGCATGAGGTTTGGATATGGCAAAATGCTACAGGAAATATTTTATACCCTTTTTAGTAAAGGTGATATCATAAAAAACTTAACAATTTGTGTTGCCTGCGCTGACCGAAAAAAAATGCTTGAAGATTACTTTTTACCTGCATTTTTAAAAATTGCAAAAAATATTGATGTTCAATTGGTGATGGCAGTTCCCATAAATGAAGAAACTTCTATTAAAACTTTGCTTAATGATAACGGTGTAAAAAATCACAGGATTATTGGATTAACTACCTCCTTTAGCAGAAGCCACTACCTGAATCACACTTTAGCAGCTTCAAAAAATCAGGCTGTCTTCATTTGTGACGTGGACATTGCTTTGCCCGTTAATTTTATTCAGTTATTTAAAAAATATGTGAGCAAACATACGGCATGGTTTCCTATTTGTGTTTTAAATAATGAAGCAGATAAATTTGACAGATTTTATGAAGAAGGGACGGGCTTGGTTGGTTTTATTAACAAAAATGAAACCTTACGTTTTGATGGTTCTATAAAAACCTGGGGAAATGAGGATTGGATTTTCCTCTATACGCTCTATCAAAATAAGATTTACCCTATTAGAAGCTTTGAAAAAAGCATGGTTCATCATTACCATCTAACCGTAGAAAAATTGAATTATAAAAAAAAATGGTAAATTCTGTTATAAAAAATTCACAAACATATTATCTTAGCCCAAAAATTATCCTAACAAACCTTTATAAAATTATTATGACATATAAAAAAATAATTATTTCTGCCCTTGCAATTTTATTTTTTATAAACAGTGCACAAGCCCAACTTTCAGAACTGGTAACACCAAGAGAAAAGCTTTTAAAAGCGCTTAAAAATATTGAAGAAAAAAAGTATGGTGCAGCACAATCATTGCTTTTAGATTTTAATGTAAATGATTCTTTTTATGAATTGTCAGGTTACTATTTGGCAATTTGTTATGATAATCAAAGGGATTATGAAAATGCTTTTAAAATTGCCAAAAAATTTGCAAATGATTTGACCGCAAATGACCGTGAAGCTTTTTATGAAATGGCAGGTTCTTCAAGTTTTTACGGAAAAAACCATCAGGAAGGTGTAGATTTACTTAAAGAAGGCATCGTATTATTCCCACAGGATATTTTTTTATACGACAAATTGGCTCGCAACTATATCATGCTTGGGCAAGACAGCTTGGCCTACAATTCAATCATGGTAGCAATGAAAATCAATCCTTTATATCCTGGTATTTTAGAAAGTTTAGGAGAATTAAATGCTAGAAATGGAAATTACACTCAGGCATCAATGGCGTGGTATTTAGCGCTGTTTAGCAAGTATCATAGAAGAGAATTTAGCTCAAGGGCGTTTAATTTGATACTGAAATTTGAGGGCGTTTTAGGAGGGAATTTTGATGCAAACAATTTCCCGTTTAATTGGGATGGTGGTAAAGATAACATTGAAGATTATAAAAAACTACCGCTTGCGGAGCTTGTTTCCAAAACATTTAAAATACCAAATTACTATCCAAATACAGATGAGGTTTTAGTTGGTCAACTTGCTAATAATGCAAGGTATAAATCTAAAACAAAATTGAATATTATCTTTGCCAAACGCTCGCAAATAATGGCAGAGAGTATGCCATCTGAGTCAAAACCAAAAAGAGTAGGTGATGATTATTTTATGTATCACAATGTACTTGAAAACCTTTTGGTAAAAGTAAATAATGATGTTAAACTTTTAAGACCCTTTCAATATGCAGTTTTAGGTTTAACCAACAACAGCAAAGCTGCTAAGTATCTCGCCAAGAAAAAAACTAAAGAAGTTCATCCTGCAAACATCCAAATTGTAAAAATTGTTAGCGAGTCTATGTTGGATGTACCTCTGTTTTTTGACGGAAAAATGCAAAAAACATATCGCAGATTTAGCGCCTATAACTTAAACTTATATGCTGCGGGTAATTTAATTGATGAGAGTAAAGCAGATGAAAAGGCCAATAGAAAAGATTGGTGGCAGTTCTACTTTGACAATGGTTTTATTAAAAATCAAGGCAACTATAAAAACGGTGAAAAAGATGGTACTTGGGTCGAATTTGACAAAAAGGGAAAAAAAGCATACCAATATGAATACAATAACAATGAGCTTGTACGTTTTCAGATTTATGAAGAAAATGGTTATGTAAAAATTGATAAAAGACTGAAAAAGGGTGAATTAATTGACAGCAGTTTTTACTACTATCCAGATGGTGCCTTAAAATCTTGGATATACCTACCGAACGGACCAAAATCTAAAGGCAAGATATCTGACTTCACAACTTTTGGATATAACAATTTGGTATGCGACCTAATTAATTTTGACTTGGATGGAGTTTATTATTACAAAAATGGTGATGGAGTTTTGGTTTACCAAAGTTTTTACAAAAAGGGGAAAAAAGATGGATTCACCTCAGATTATTATAGCACAGGTGCATTGTTTGCTAAAGGAGAGTATAAGGAGGGCGAAAAATATGGAAAATGGGAGTATTTTAATATTGATGGGCAAAAAACTTCGGTATATAACTTTAACAGCAAAGGAAAAAAAGAAGGTGAACAAACCTCTTATAACAAAGATGGCAGCATTGCAGCCATAACCCAATATAAAAATGGCGAAAAAGATGGTGTTCAAAAATATTATAATGAAAATGGCAAGATTATTAATGAAGAAACCTATAGTAGCAACAAACTAAGTGGTATAAAAAACTATGACCTTGATGGTAAAGAGATTTATGCCAGCAAAAAGTTAGATGGTTCTTCCTCTAGTATTAGCACAAAGCATCCAAATGGTGTTACAGCCAATACTGGCGATTTAAAAAATGGTTTAGAAACAGGCACTTGGAGTTATTATAATGAATTAGGAGTGTTGTTTAAAACCATTGAATTTAAAAAAGGAGAGCGCAACGGAAAGGTTGTAAATTATTATAAATCTGGGCTAAAATCTTATGAGTATTTTACCAAAGATGATGAAAAAGATGGATTGTACATTAGTTATTATGCCAATGGCAAAAAATATGAAACCGGGTATTATAAAGAGGGTGAAAAATATGGCGAATGGCTATCCTATTTCAAAGATGGCGCTTTAGAAGAAAAATATTATTATTTAAGTGATGAAATGATTGGTTTCCAGAATGACTATGACGTAAAAGGCAATATTAACAATTCGACATATTATAAAGACAATTGGAGTTATTACAAAGTAAGTTTTGACAGTATGTCTAATGCTATTGATACCTTGTACTATGTTGACCCTGTGGCAAATATGTATTATGAATTGTCTGTTTCTGGAGACACTACTTTTGTTTCTAACTTGTTGCACAATAAACTACATGGCACTGCCATCTCCTATCAAAATGGTATCATTACAGGAACATCGAAAAGTAAACAAGGTGACCTAGAAGGAGAAATTATTAAAAAGAATATTTTGGGACAAAAGTTATATAAAAGCACTTATGAAAATGGGAAAAAAGTGTTTGGCGAAGATTTTTATGAAGAAACAGGATTGCATTCATATATAGGTTATTACAAAAGAGGCTATCTAGACAGTATAACCACTTATTTTTACCCTAACGGAAAAGTTAGCGTTACCAGCACTTACGTTTTGGGAGATATGGAAGGAAAACACGTGCGCTACACACCCGAGGGAAATATTGCATACATCCTGTATTATAAAGATGACCAATTGTATTCTTATGGAGCTTCAGAAAATGATCAAAAAATCATTGATAGTAAATTGATTAGGGTGCGTTTAAACTATGAAAACGGAGATCCCAAAGCATCATTCAATATAAAAAATGGTGTAATTGATAGCGTTTGGAACATTTATTATAAAAATGGCAATATGGCAGAGGTAAGACACTATAATTTTGGTTCTAGATCAAATACAGACACCTTATTTTATAGCAATGGAACGGTTAATGAAATAGAAACCTACAATTTAGGTGACTATCATGGAGTTAGAAAGCGTTTTGACAGCAAAGGCTACCCAGTTATAGAAATAAATTATTTGAATGACGTAAAACATGGCTGGGAACTGCATTATGCCAATGGAAAATTAGTCAAACAAGCGTACTACTATAATGGTGATATCATTTACATTAAACCATAAACATTTAAAATAGAAAAAATACATGAAAAAATATATTCTTATTGGCTGGATTTTTGCCTTAGCCACTTATGCCAACGGACAATCTATAGACCATGAAACATGGAAATTATCCACTAAAACAACTATGGATACCGTTAAAAAAATAGATTTAGACAGTCATGCTTACCATTATCTTTTTTACAAACAAAACCATCAAATTTATTTTGATAAGAAAGGTGGTGGAACACAAAAATTTATTGCTACACATGCCAGAATTAGAATAAACAGCGCAAAAGGTGTGAGAGAAAATAGCAGCATTCGCCAATCCGGAACAGATGTATTATTTCAATATCGCATCATTAAAGCAGATGGCGAAGTAATAGATAAGGTAAAAAATGAAAAGGAAAATGTGGATTTAGAGTCCATATTCAGCAATTCTAATGCCTTGTACTATTTTTCAGGATTTTTATCTAATAGTTTTGAAGGATTGGATAGCAACTGTGAGTTGGAGTATATTTATGTAACTAAAATAAATAGTTTGAGGAGTTCAGACGAATTTGGTGTTGATTATATTCAAAAATCTGTGCCTATTTACAATTATACCTATAACTTAATCACGCCCGATATTCTTGTTTATAAAATTATAGGATTAAATGGCTGCCCTGCTGCAACTGATGACGAGAGTGATGACAAAAACTATTTGACCCTTGATGTGCCTTATGTTGATGCTTTTTATCGCTCACCAATAACAGCAACAGGCGCAAACAAAATAGCATTTAATTATAAATTCTTTAAAAATAAGCAATATAGTCAAACACAGGAGTTGCTTAAGTATTCTACGGTTGCCAAAAATGTATATGAAAGGTATATGAACACCAACAAGGAAGATTTAAAACTGATTAAAAAATATTTGGACAAACATGAGGATTTGCAAAATAAAACAGACTTGGATCGTATCAAGGCACTGGAATATGCCCTGAAAAAAGATTTTGGATATGCCTATGGATTCTCCTTATCGCCCATGAAAGAAGTTTTTGCCGAAAAGAAAGCGAATGTAGCAGAAATGAGTAAATTATTTGCAATGGCGCTAAACTATTGGGGAGAGGGCTATGAGTTAGTATATTGTTTTGACAGAACGCAATTACCCTATGACGACACTTATGACAATTATGCCTACTTAGATGATATGCTTATTTATTTACCTAAACGAAGTGTTTATATTAGTCCAGGTGAACGAAGAAGATATATGGATTTGATTTCATCCTCATTTAGAGAGAACAAGGCTGTTTTTATCAAGAAAATTGGTGTAAAATCTTTTGAATCTGGAAAAGATTACATCGACTCTATCCCAGCATTAGACTATAACAAAAACTATTTGAATGAGGTGGTTAATATCACTTTAGAAAGCCAAACTAAAACAGCCATCAGCATTGCTACTACCATTGGCGGTATGGAAGGATTACCTTATTGGAACACCTTAATCAATATGGATTATGAAAGTGAGGAAGATTTTTTTACGGGCCTTAGCAAATACAAAGTAAGTGATGCCATTTTAAACGACAGTAAATTAGAACCCATTGATAAGAAAAAATCCACCCTGGACGAGCCTGTAAAATATACTTATGCTTTTAACAGTCAAAATTTAGCCCAATACTCCAATAATACTATTGCTGTTAATATTGGCGGACTTATCAATGAGGCAAAAGCAGTTCAAGAAAAACCAAAAGGCAATTATTCTCCAGAAATTTATTCGGGTTATAAAAACACCAAGCAAATTACCATCACCATTCCCAAAGGATATAAATTAAGTAATGCAGCTAGCTTAGATTTAGACAAAAAATATGCCTCTGCTGGAGAAAAAGATGCCATGGTTTATGAGGTGAAACATCAAATAGAAGGTGATAAACTGACCCTAACCATAACGGAAATTTTTAACCGTGGAAACTTTTACCCAGCAGATATGGACAATTTCTTGCAGGTTTACAATGCCGGTTGGAATCTGAAAGATTTGACGGTAAAGTTTGTTAAGGAGTAGGTATAGCTTTTTATTAAATTTATTTTCGTTTGCATAGTATAGAAAGAAACTTCTTTAATTATAAATTTTGAAGGCCTTTTCTTCTTCTCAGATTTGTTTTAAAAATTATTCTTTTTCACTTGTCGTAGACTATAAGTTGAGCACCTTAAGTCTCAGTGAAAACCTGATACAATAATTCTTTCCTATCCTCTGTTCGCAGAGCAAATTCAGATTCAAATGCTCTGTCTGATTTATCCATTATTGCATTTAGGTTTAGGTTTAGGTAAATATTAGTAAGTTTTATTAAAGACCTAAAAGTATCAAAAAAGTGTCGCACAATCTTAAAAAAAATTAAAATTACTTTAGTCAGGACGTTTATAATATATTTGCAGACACAATTTTAACGGCCACACCATGACCTCAGAAAGAGCTGAAAAACATAAACAATATTTTGATCAATTAGCCCCAAAGCTAAGAAATTACCGTAAACCAAGAAACTACTATTGGAATGATATAGTTAAGTACCACAACTTTTATATTGCCGAAGAAGATACCGTTTTAGAAATTGGCTGCGCCAATGGCGATGCACTTTCAAAGATAAAGGGAAAAAATAAAACTGGTATAGATTTTAGTAAAGCAATGATTGCAGAGGCTAAAGCAAGTCATCCAAACCTAAACTTTTATTGCATGGATGCCCACGATATAACATTGGAAACAAAGTTTGATGTTATTGTATTGTCCAATGTTGTTGGTCTGTTTGAAGATGTTCAAGCAGTTTTTGAGCAACTAAAAAGGGTTAGTCATGATAAAACTAGAATTATTGTAAATTATTACAGCCATTTATGGGAACCTTTTTTAAAGTTTGGAGAACTTATTGGGATTAAGAAAAAAACACCTCAGCAAAACTGGCTGAGTGCCAATGACATTGAAAACCTATTTGAATTAGCAGGTTTAGAAAGTTTTAGAAAAACTAGAAGGATGCTGATTCCTTTTAATATTCCTTTAATTTCATGGTTCTTTAATAAGTATTTTGCAAAACTCCCTTTAATAAACTATTTGTGCATCAATGATTTTGTAAATGCCAGGGTGGTGCAAAATGTTAATCAAGATGTAAGCAAAAAGTATTCTACAACTGTAGTTATCCCAGCCAGAAATGAAAGCGGAAATATTGAGGATGCTATCCTTAGATTGCCAAAATTTGGTAAGCATGTTGAAATTATTTATGTAGAGGGCAACAGTACGGATGATACTTGGGATAAAATTCAGGAAATGCAGGCTAAGTATAAAGCTACTCATGATATAAAAATTTGCCAACAAGAAGGCAAAGGCAAAGGAGATGCTGTACGAAAGGGATATAGCATTGCAACTGGTGATATTCTAATGATTTTGGATGCAGATTTAACCGTTCCACCAGAAGATATTCCTAAATTTTATGAAGCTATAGCCAGTGGCAAGGCAGAGTTTATTAACGGTACACGCTTGGTTTACCCAATGGATAAAAAAGCCATGCGTTTTTTAAATATGTTAGGCAATCATTTCTTCTCAAAAGTGTTTAGTTGGTTATTAGAACAACACATAAAAGATACTTTGTGTGGCACTAAAGTTATGTTTAGAAAGGACTATAATCGCTTGGCCGCTAACAGACATTTCTTTGGAGAATTTGATCCTTTTGGAGACTACGATCTATTGTTTGGTGCATATAAACTGAACTTAAAAATTCTTGATTTACCTATTCGCTACAAAGAAAGAACCTATGGAGATACCAATATTTCAAGATTTAAACATGGCTTGTTACTCCTTAGAATGTGCTTTTTTGCAGCAAGCAAAATCAAATTTATAGGATAAAGACATCATGCTCAATAAACTTACAAATAATAGGTACTATTTTTTCGGATTCTTTCTATTAATATGGGTTTTAGTGCAATGGCTGAGCGGAAGTTTAGCCCTTAGCTTTAATGAAAATTGTAAAACGGAGGATGCGTTTTCCTATGTTGAGAGTGCAAAGTGGTTATTGAATGGAGATTACCCTTGGTTTAGGGCAGTAGGCTATCCTTTACTATTAGTTCCTTTTATATATCTATTTGGAGAAAACGGAACGATTGTCATTTTTACTATAATACATTTAGCATGTTGGTTACTTACAGTTAGACTTATTTACATAACTCTTCAAATATGGAAAATATCTGCAAAGATAGCTTTCCTAGCAAGTTTTATTTTTGCAATAACCATTAGCAATATTTTAACCACCAATCATCTATTAACCGAAACTATTTATAGCTTCCTATTGCTATTAAGTATTTATTTGACGGCAATGTGGTTAAAAAATAATAATTATAAATACACCGGTTATATCTTTATAGTTTTATTGGTTTCCGCTTTAATAAGACCTTTGGGGCTTAATTTTTATTATGCTTCAGTTATCATCCTAATTTTAGGTGTAATAAAAGGTAACTATAAACTCATTCCATATTTTACGCTTTCTGCTTTCATGCTTTTTGGGCATATTTTTATTATGAAAAAGCATCATCACACAACACAAATTTGTTTGAGCAAAAACCACGCTCTCTATCATTATTTATATATGAAGGTGAGTCACTATCCAAATCTGAATGCCAGCTCCTATGAACCACAATTTTTTAAAGAAAGTGCCAGTTTGGATAGCACAATCATTGACCAACCATATTTTTTAGCATACAGAGATAGCATTTATAACAATAGGAATAAAGCAATGTTTAGCACCCATAAATATGCTACACTTAAAACAATGTACGTTAATTTTAAAGATGAAATCTGGACGGGATACAGCAATCACCACTTAGCCAAAAACTGGGTTTATCAATTGAGCACTGTACAGCATGTTGCCATTATTTTCTTATACCCTTTGCTGTGTCTAATATTTATTTTAACAATTCTTTTCAAAAAAATAAGGGAAAGAGCATTAGTTATTTGGCTTACATTATGCTTGGGGGTAATTGGCTATATCTGTCTAGGCAGCAGCTTGGTATTTTGGTATGGAGACCGATTGCACTTACCTTTCTATTCCCTAATAATTATGGTCTGCTTTATTATTTTTAGTGCAATAACAAAAAATCGTGAATCAACCTAAAACCGTTGTCATTATTGGTGGTGGCCCTGCCGGCTTAACTGCAGCCTATGAACTATTAAAACTAGAAGGTTTTCATCCTATTGTACTTGAAAGAAGTGAATACTTAGGCGGCATTTCAAGAACCATTGTGCACAATGGAAATCGAATGGATATTGGTGGACACCGGTTTTTTTCTAAATCAGATGTGGTGATGGATTGGTGGTTGAATATTCTGCCAGTTCAAAAAATGGATGAAAAGGATATTACCCTTTCCTATCAAAACAAAAAGCACACAATTAAAACAAGCCCTGCGGATAACTCTTTAATAGATAAAGATGCCGTTATGCTGATAAGAAAAAGGAAATCACGGATTTATTTTAAACGCACATTTTTTGATTATCCTATTACATTATCTTTTGATACCATCAAAAAATTAGGGCTTTGGCACACCATTAAAATTGGATTTTCTTATATTTGGGCAACGCTGTTCCCAATAAAAAACGAACAAAACTTAGAGCAATTTTTTATCAATCGTTTTGGCAAGGTATTGTACTTTACTTTTTTTAAATCATATACAGAAAAGGTTTGGGGTGTATCTTGCACAGACATCAATGCAGACTGGGGAGCTCAAAGGATAAAGGGCCTTTCTATTACCAAAACGATTACTCATTATCTCAAAAAAGTATTGGGCGCTAAAGGCAAAGCCGATATTAAACAAAAAAATACAGAAACCTCTTTAATCGAATACTTTCTGTATCCAAAATATGGTCCTGGGCAAATGTGGGAAACAGTTGGCGGTATAATTACTGCCAAAGGTGGCAATATTATTATGAATGCTGATGTTGTGGCGATAGAAAATCAATCCAACTCGATCAGTGCGGTGCATTACAAAGACATTTTGGGAGAAACACATATTTTACAAGCAGATTATGTTATTTCTACCATGGCAATAAAAGATTTGCTTAAAGGTTTTACAAAAAGCGTTCCCAGTGACATTTTGAACATTTCTAACCAACTGATGTACCGTGACTTTATAACCGTGGGAATATTAGTAAATGATTTAAAGACAGGTCCTCTAGAAGATAACTGGATATATATCCAAGAGCCGGATGTGATGGTGGGCAGACTGCAAATTTTTAATAATTGGAGTCCATTTTTAGTCCAAAATCCCAGTCAAACTTGGATTGGAATGGAGTATTTTTGTTTTGAGGGTGATGATTTATGGAACAAAACTGAAGCAGAAATGAAAGCTTTTGCGATTGAGGAATTGGTGAAATTAAACATGATTGAAAACCAAGCTGTTTTGGATAGTGTTGTGGTAAAAATGCCAAAAACATACCCCGCATATTTTGGTGTCTATGACCAGTTTGACAAAGTCAAAAACTATCTCAATACTTTTGAAAACCTTTTTCCTGTTGGCAGAAATGGGATGCACAAATACAACAATCAGGACCACAGCATGCTAACGGCTATACAAGCCGTAAAAAATATTGCCTCTGGCAATATCCAAAAGGAAAATATTTGGGATATCAACACAGAACAAGAATACCACGAGGAGAAATAATGGAGTTCCTTTTGAGAAAACTTGAATTTCTACCTGGTGTTTTCACCTCGTAGCCAAAAAGTAATGCCTAACTTACTACCGCTTCGCTCACCAAATCTATACCCTCTTGCTCTTTAATTTTATTAAAACCTCCATAAATATTTTTTACCAGCCCATACCCGTGTTGTTTTAATAGACTAGCCGCTATCATACTGCGATAACCGCCTGCACAATGAATATATACCGGATTTTTTGCGCCCTTTTCTACCTCTTCCATGCGCTCAAGCAACTGACTAAGGCATATATGCTGCACTTTTCCCAAGTGCCCTTCATCCCACTCACCTTGTTTTCTAACATCCAACACTTTAATGTCATCATCATGTTTGTAATCCAAGGAAAATTCATAGGCATCTATAGAAATGATTAAATCTACTGACTTTCCAGAATCCAAGTAAGTTTGCCAACCACCATTTAAATATCCCACTATATTTTGAAAACCTACTCTTGCCAAGCGGATTACACTCTCTTCCTCCTTACCTTCTGAACAAACAAGAACAATTTTTCTATCCAAACTGATTAACTCTGCTGCCCAAATAGCATACTGACCGTTTAAACCAATATTAACTGAACCAGGTATAAAACCCCTTTCAAAAATATCAGGCACACGACTATCCAAAATCAATGCACCCATAGTATTCTCACTTTCAAAATCTTCTAAAGAAAGTGCTTTTATACTTTGCTTTTTGATTTCATCCATGCTTAAATAACCGCTTTTATTCATTGCTGCATCCTGAAAAAAGTAATTGGGAGGTGCTTTGATACCGTCTAAAACTTGCTCGATAAATTCTGCTTTGGTTAAATTTTGCAACGCATAATTTTCCTTTTTTTGCACACCAATCGTGCTAAAAGTTTCAGGTCCTAAGTTTTTTCCACAACTACTGCCAGGCCCATGCGCTGGATAAACAATCACTTCATCAGCCAATGTTTTTAGTTTATCATTCAATGAGTCAAACAACCAACCAGCCATTGTTTCTTTACTAAAGGTATTATTTTTATCCAACAAATCTGGTCTGCCAACATCACCCACAAACAAAGTATCGCCTGTAAAAACACAATAATCATTTCCCTTTTCATCCTTCAGCAAATAGCAGGTGGATTCTGGTGTATGACCAGGTGTATGCAATGCTGTAATGGTAATTTTTCCTAATTTTAACACATCATTATCCGCCACTTGTAGAATGTCAAAATTGGTTTTTGCGTTAGGTCCATAAACAATAGGTGCTCCAGTAGCTTTGCTTAAATCTATATGCCCCGAAACAAAATCTGCATGAAAATGAGTTTCTAAAATATATTTTATGGTAACCCCTCTTTCTTTTGCCTTTTCTGTATAGATTGTATAATCTCTTAAAGGATCAATAACCAAAACTTCTCCTTCGCTTTCAACCCAATAGGTTGCTTGTGCCAAACAGCTGGTGTACATTTGTTCTATTACCATACTGCAAAATTAACCATTGCTGACAAAATATTTATCATTCTGCTGTAATAGAAAATGAAAAATGATTATTTATTTCAACTTTGCAAAGCCAAAAGCTTTATAAAGAAATTCCCAGTTATAGTATTGCTCAGTTACCAATCTTGCATTAATGGAAACCACAGAACCCTCACCGCTTTTCAAACCCTTGCATTGCGAAGCAGTCATATAATACATATTGCCCTCAAAATCTGTTGCCAACATGGCAAATTCTTTGGCAAAATTTACTTTTATAGATTTATTGGTAAAATAATCTACTTGAGAAGGATTGTTATAAATTATAGCTAATTTTTTTATGTCTAAAGGAATTCCCTGTGCGTCATTAACTACAACGTTTATTTGTGAGTATTGCAAACTGTTATCCAACGTTGCCCATGCAAAAGTGCCTAACTCTAAAAGGCTTAAAAGCTCTTTATTGCCCAAATCTTCCTTTGTTTCGTTTATCCTTTTATTATAGGTTTGAATATGAATTTTTTGTGCCTCATTTCGTTTTTCTAAAATAGTACTGTATTTTAAAAATTTCTTGTAAAACTTTTCTTTCTCTTTAGCTTCTTTTCCTTGCTTAGTACCTGTTTTTACAACCACAAAAGGCAACTGCACATAACCTTCATCATATTTTAACTCGACAATACCTTGAGCATTTCCTTGCTTATAATGAATACGAAAATCATTAAACTTTTTGCCTCTCAACAAGGTTTTGGTAAAAGTCTTTTTTTCTTCATCACCCACATACTCAAACAAGTACTTTTTAAAAACCTGCAACTCTGGAAATAGTTTTTTGTCAACCTTATTGTACACCGTAAAATAAACCTGCTTTCTTCTAAGGGTATCCGTAAAACTAATTTTTCTAGCGCCCACCAAAGATTTACCTGGTTTCAAATAAAACTCACCTCTGTTTAAAGTCATACCCCTTTCATAAGGTTGATAAACCCAATCATCTGGCCTCAACTTATAACTAGTGGAAAGTGATTTTGGCACTTTTACTCTGCTTTCCTTTTTATCTAAAATATAAAAATACTGTGGGTCGTAATAGCGCTGGTTTATATCTGCAAAATCCACCATTTGTTGATAATCAAAAGTATCATTTTGGGGTGTCAATTTATACCTTACCAAACCTGTTTGCCCGGTTTCATCATAAGGATACCAATAGGGTTCATCTGTGCTTAATAAAAAACTTCTACCATTGCTGCTACTTAATTCAACATCAATGGCGTAACCCCGTTTCAACTTTAAAGGGATGTTCTTTTCTGAAGCATAAAGCATTACTACTTGGGCATTGTTGAGGGCAAATTTATTGTTAAATGAATCATAATCTGAAGGAATGGCAGCAAGCATAAAATCTGCACTGTTATAAATGTACTTAAAATAAATATCTATCCAACGTGAAACTGTTTCATCTTTATCATCCACAAAAGCATTTCCTGGAATCAAAACCTTATACCCTCTTTGGGTAATTAATACATTATCTCGTTTAGAATCTATGGTAAAATGCTCATAACCACCTTCTGAATTTACTGATTTTAGTTTATCAGAAAAACTGGTAACAAAAGGATTGGTTTTGAAATAAAGTGGTGCTTTCATACTCCTATTGGTGGTATCAAAAACACTGTAACCCGTTTGACCATCCACTTTGGAATTAGCAGTAATTTTTACTGTATTTGTATTGTCCAAACCCTGAAAAGCATAGTAAGGCAGCACCTGGGCATTGTAAAAAATACTGCTCAAATAAGATTTATCATAATCCTCTAAAGTAACCCGGTCTGAGAAGTAATCTAACGGAATAATTACACTTTTTTTCTGCGTTTCGTCCCAATAGTTCAGATAATAATTCTCAACCGCTAAGTCATAAAATGTTATGTTTTGCAACAGCGATAAATTATCAATAAACCCAAATTTCTCTAAATTTAAAGTTCCTATATTCTTGGGTAAATCCTTTGTAAAATCAGCACTGAAACGCACATGCCTCAGTTTTTTAATCATAGATAAAGCAGGCACCAATCGCTCCATTTCATTTTTATCCATGATCCCCAAGATATTGATGGTTTCAACATAATTTAGCTTAAACCATTCTGTTGTGGCGGGGTATTCTCTTGAAAAAAAATAAGAAACCTCTGTTAAATAAGGGCAATCATTTATATTATTTACAATAGTCGAGTCGTATTCTTTAACATAAAACAAAACATGTTTGAGTGCTGTTAATTTACAGAACAAATCATTGTTAACCTGATTGTTTCCTTTGAGCACCAACTGCGTAACTTCATCCATAAAGGGATATTGTTCAAAAAAAGCGGTGGCATTTATATTTTCAGAAAAAACTAAGGTAGTTGGTTGCCCATTTCTTCTCAAATATTTTGAAAATTGATGTACATCCTTTTCCGAACTAATTAAAATGCGGTCATCACTTTTCTTTGCCCTCTTGGGAACCGGTATTGAACTTTGCCCCAACCCTATTAGATTCAACAATAAAATGAAAAGGAAAGTAAGTGTTAGTTTTTTCACAGTAATTTACAATAATACGGCAATAATTATGCTGTAACATTGCCTATTATCAACGAAAAAAGTATGCGTTTTATTTTTAAGACACCAGTAATGTAAGTAATTAACCTACACAATGCTTAGTTGATGCCCTGTTAACAGCAGCAAAATAATAATACTGCCCACCAAAATACGGTAGTAACCAAATAGCTTGAACCCTTTTCTAGCTAGAAAATCAACGAAAAATCTCATGGCAAAAATTCCTACCACAAAAGCCACCACATTACCAATCAACAACATATTCATTTGACTTGAAGAAATTTCATTCCCATCTTTATAATAATCGTACAATGTTTTAACCGTTGCCCCCAACATGGTTGGCATGGCTAAGAAAAAGCTAAACTCAGCAGCGGCTCTTCTGGTGAAACCTTGCTGCATACCACCCACTATGGTAGCAGCAGAACGTGAAACACCGGGAACCATTGCCAAGACCTGAAAACAACCTGTAATAAATGCCTGTTTATAAGTTATGCTGCTGCTTTCAGTAAACTTTGGCTTGTTAAATAATTTATCTACAAATAACAGAAATACACCCCCCACAACCAATCCAACTGCAACCGTAAGCGGACTTTCTAACATTTGATCGATGGCGGATTTAAATAATACACCTGCAATGACAGCAGGGATAAATGCCACAAAAAGCTTTAGATAAAAATCAATAGTCTGAAAAAAACGTTTAAAATAAAGTACAAAAACAGAAAGAATACAACCTAGTTGGATGCAAACTGTAAAAAGTTTAATAAAATCATCTGTTTCAATCCCCATTAAAGAAGAGGCAATAATCATATGCCCCGTAGAAGATATAGGCAAAAACTCAGTTAAGCCCTCAACAATGCCTAAAATTAGAGCAATAAAAGAATCAGACATCTGTGTCTAAATACTATTGTTTTTTCATGATGGCATAAACGCCCAATCCAAAGCCCAAAAGCACCACAATTGGCGCGACAGTTATTTTTCTGGTGTCATAAATATCCGTAGTACCAGTCATTAAAATAAAACCGAAAATAATAACCGCTACCGCAGCTATCATTAAAATATAATTTTGTTTTGCAAAGACCATCGGTTGTTTTGAGTCGTGCTTTGCGTTATGTTTTTGAGGATTTGTAGCCATTAGTTTAATTGATCGTTTTGTAATGTTAAATATCGTTTCACGGCAAATATAGTGCTAAATAATACTAAAAAAGTACCCAAACTTAACAATATTAGACTAACAGCCAAAAATGCTTTGATGCCAATTAACTCTGCAATGCCTAAATTGTATTTTTGCAGTCCTAGATAAATGCCTGCCAAGCAAGCTATGGCTAATACTGCACTCACAAAACCGTAAAACAAAAACTGTCTGATAAATGGTTTCATAATAAACCAATCTGTTGCTCCCACATATTGCATACTTTTAATAATAAACCTTCTGGCAAACAAGCTCAAACGGATAGTGCTGTTGATAAGCGCAATAGATATTAAAGCGAACAAAAAACTAACAGCAGTTAAAATCATAACCAGTAGTTTTACCTTTTTATTGATATTGGCTAATAAATCCGTTTGATAATCCACATTTTCCACAAGGGCATCTTTCTTTAATTCTGTTTCAAAATCGGCCAAATTTATTTGTTCCGAAAAACCGGCATTCAATCTTATCACCAAAGCATGAGGAATAGGATTGACATCCAATATCTTAGTAAACTCTTGCCCAATCTCCTTTTCGAAAGATTGTGCGGCAATATCTTTATCAATAAACTCAACGGCTTTCACACCTTGTATATTTGACCAAAGTTTTTGCAAGCGCAATCCATCTTCCACCTCAGCAGTATCTACCAACAAAATCCTAATTTCAAAATTTTCTTTGATGTTATCGGTTTGCTTTTTAGAGGCAATAAGCACTAATCCAAGCAAACCAACCATAAAAAGTACGGATGAAATAGATAAAATGGTAGGGAGTAATGAAATTAAATTATCGGTGTTATTCTTGATTGCCACAATTCAGGCAAAAGTAGTTAAAATAGTTGATGGGGTTTTTCAAAACATTTCAACACTTTTTTAATTCGAATGCTTTTAATCGCCTTATCCTTTAAAAAGTACACCTTTTATATTAAATCCATTACATGCATAAAAAGAATAGTTTTAAAATCTTACTAATCAAATACTTAAAACACTAACTATCACCTAGAAACAAACCTATCCATGCTGGATTGTTCAAAAAATTGAACACCAAAAATTAAAAAATACAGCAAATCAAATAAGAAATGTAGCAAATGTTAAAAAAAAAGCTACCTTTGACTAAATTTATACATACCTATTTACTAAAATTAATTATCAAAAAAATGAACATTTTTATCGGAAATTTGAACTATCGCGCCACTGAAGAAGGGCTAAATGAAATATTTTCTGCCTATGGCGAAGTATCTTCTGTAAAACTAATCACTGACAAGTACACTGGCAGAGCCAGAGGTTTTGCTTTTGCTGAAATGCCTAATGATGCAGAAGGAAAAGCTGCAATTGAAGGTTTGCATGAAACAGAATTTATGGAAAGAAACATCATCGTTAGCGAAGGAAGAGCAAAAGAAGAAAGAGATTAACACTCACATATTCAAAAAATTGGAAACTGTTTTTATTAACAAAACATTTCCACGTTCTCATTAAAGTATGCCATGCTAAAAACATGGCATACTTATTATTAAAAATAATAGATTATGAAGAAAATTTTAATTGTAATTTTAATTTTGTTGATAGTGGCAGGTGCTGCTGCTTATTTTATGTTTGATGAAAAAACAAACTTGGCAACTACTGAAGAAAGTGTGGCAGATTTTGGGGCAAAAGATTTTTTGGCTGAATACAATGCCAACAAGGCAGAAGCAGATGCCAAATATTTGAATAAAACCATTGTAGTATCTGGAAACATTGCCAATATTACCACCATGGATGATAAAATTATTGTTGAAATTGAAGGTAAGGATGCACTGGAGAGTGTAAGCTGCAACTTTGATAAAAGTTCCATTGCCCAAGATGAACCATTTAAAATTGGCGATGCCATCAAATTTAAAGGAAAATGTGCCGGTTTTACTGAGGATGACCTAATGGGGATTAAAACCATTACTATGGTACAGTGTTTGCCAATTTAATATTGAAAACAAAGCATTTTCAATTAACACCGTGAGAAAGAAACACTTATTTTTATTATTAATTCTTAGTATTTGTATAGGTCTATTGTCTTTTACCCAACATTGGCAGGGTCAAAAATGGTTTACCAAAACTGGAACTGTTTCTTTTTTTTCGCATACCAACTTAGAGGACATAAAGGCTAAAACAAGCCAGGCAACGGTTATATTTGATGCCAGTACCGGTGAATTTAATACTAAAGTTTTAATTCAAGCATTTCAGTTTAAAAAGAAATTAATGCAGGAGCATTTTAATGAGAACTACATGGAAAGTACCAAATATCCAGAAGCTGTTTTCATTGGTAATATCGCCAACATTAAGAGTATTAATTTTACCAAAGACACAACATATAGGATAACTTGCAACGGAAAATTAACCATGCATGGTGTTACCAAAGATATTGTTTGCAATAACGGTACCCTAAAAATAAGCGACAACTCTAAAGCAACTATTAAAGCTCAGTTTAGCGTCTTATTAAAAGATTATAACATAGAGAAACCCAAACTTTATAAAAACAATATTTCTGATACTATTGAAATTACTTTTGAAAGCGATTGTAAAAAATTTAATTAAACGAGCAAAAATTTCTTTTGCTATTGCTTGCTTTGCTTTTGGCAGCTCACAATGCTTGGCACAAACAAACTTACTTGATTCAGTTTTAGTGGATACTGCAACAATGCGTATTCAATATGTAAGCGCTACGTTTAAAGCTACTCGTATTATCAATGGTCAAAGCTGTGAAACCACACCTATAGGCACGCTAGACTTTAGAATTGCACACCGTTTTGCCCCTGTAAATGGGGGCACGTACAACCTTTTTGGTTTGGACCAAGCCAGCACTAAATTTAGTTTTGATTATGGCATTACCAAAGAATTAACCATTGGTGTTGGTCGCTCTACTTATGAAAAAACGTATGATGGCTTTATAAAGTACAAGTTTTTAAAACAAAGAGAAAGCGGTTTCAGCCCCATAACAGCAGTATGGTTCAGTGGCATTAGCGTTAACACCTTAAGATGGGCAAACCCAAACAGAAAAAACTATTTTAGCTCACGTTTAAATTTTGTACACCAATTGTTGGTGGCAAGAAAAGTAAATGAAAATTTTAGTTTCCAATTAACACCTACTTTAATCCATCGCAATTTGGTTTCTACCTTTGATGAGGATAATGATGTTCTGGCGCTCGGAATAGGTCTTAGACATAAACTTACTAGACGAACCTCTATTAATGTTGAGTATTTTTACCCTCAAAGAACAAGTATACAAAGCCGTTTTACCAACTCTTTGAGCATTGGTTTTGACATCGAAACGGGTGGTCATGTTTTTCAACTGCATTTTACCAACAGCACTGCGATGATAGAAAAGGCTTTTATTGCAGAAAATACACAATCATGGAAAAATTTAGGGTTTATGTTTGGCTTTAATATTAGCCGAGTTTTTACGTTAAAATCTTATTACAATGAATAAGCATTTAGCTTTCATATCCCTTTTGCTATTCACAGGTGTTGTAATTGCATCATGTAAACATGAACCTGACCCAATTGTGCCGGTTGACAAAAGACTAGATTTGATACCTTGCAATGCTGATAGCATTTATTTTTACAATGATGTGGTACCTATATTTGTGAATAATTGTGCTTTTTCTGGTTGTCATAGTCCCATATCCCTTTCAGATTATGACGACATTATTAATATTGGCGATGTAACACTGGGAGACACGAACAACAGCTATATTTATTCTTTAATTACTTCTACAGATATCAATACTAGAATGCCACCTGCCCCCAAAGATGCATTGCCTAGAGCACAAATTGACAAAATAGGCAAATGGATTATGCAGGGCGCAAACCCCAATGCCTGCAATGATTGTGATGAAACTAAATTTTCTTTCAATGCCAATGTTTTACCCATTATCGTGAAAAATTGTCAAGGTTGCCACGGTGATAAGGACCCAACTGGAGGTATTTCTTTGACCAATTATTTTAAAATAAAAATTCAAGTAAACAATGGTAAATTGATGGGCAGTTTAAATCATGCCAATGGCTTTGTATCTATGCCTCCCAGTGGGAAAATGCCTGATTGTCAAATAAATGTTATACAAAATTGGATTAATAATGGTGCCAACAATGATTAAATATTTTGCTTTTATATCACTTTCCTTATGCTTGTTATCATCGTGTTATTATGATGTTGAACAAGAACTATATGTTACCTCTAACAGCAGCAATTGCGATAGCATAAAAGGAGTTTACAACCTCGAAGTAAAGCCTTTGATTGAAAATCAATGCCAGAGTTGCCATAATAACGGATTTATGCAAGGTGGCATTAACCTAGAAGGTTATGAAAACACCAAGAATGTAACCCTCAATGGCAAGCTGTTACAGGCTATAAAGCATGAAAGTGGTATAAGCCCTATGCCTCAGGGTGCCCCTAAATTGAACAACTGCGATATTTTGAAAGTATCGATGTGGAAAAATCAGGGTGCACCGAATAATTGAAGGAAGGATTAAGGGATAAGTAGGTATAGACCTAATTTTTTTTAAACATAATATTTCTTTGTCAATAGTTTTTCTTTTTTAGAACTTTGGTAAATATCCTCAAAATTATAAAAATAAAATAATTTACTCCTGTTTCAAGATAACAGTTACTTCAAATATAAAATCGCCCGTACGGGAAATTTAAGAGCTAAATGTAAACTAAATTGCTATTTTATTCCCGTTCGGTAAATTTATGAATAAATAGTGTATATTTGCACTAAATAATCCCGTTCGGTAAAATTGAAAACTAAAGAAATAGGAAATAAAATAAAGCAAAAAAGAAAGCTCTTGCGGCTTACACAAAAGGATATTTCTTTAGCTACAGGCTTAGGTATTCGGTTTATATCAGAGGCAGAAAACGGCAAACCCAGTTGTGAGATAGAAAAAGTATTGCAACTATTATCTGCTTTGGGTTTAAAAATAAGTATAGTTGGATAAATTAGTACCCATATTTTTAAGTGATGCATTAATAGGCATTTTAACTAAAGATGCAAATGGTACGCTTATTTTTAAATACGATTCTAAATATTTAGAAAATAAAGACGCTGTTCCTTTATCCTGTTCCCTCCCCTTGCAAAAACAGGAGTATTATGGCTCTTCGGCTCACACATTTTTTGTTGGCTTGCTGCCCGAAGAATCTGAGCTTAAACAAATAGCCCAAAGTATTGGCACAGATACCAGCAATAGCTTTAGGTTGCTGCAAGAGATAGGCAAAGAATGTATTGGCGCAGTGCGAGTTGGAGGAACATCCAAACAAAGCACTGCTAAGTATAAGCTTATTACAAAACAAGAATGGGATATACTAGTGCAAAACAATTTGCAACGTGTATCCTATTTGTACAAAGAAAAAGACCAACGACTTTCATTAGCAGGAGCACAATCCAAAATGGGTGCTTTATACCAAAATGGACAATACTCTTTTGCAATAGAGGGTTCTCCTACAAATTGCATTGTTAAATTCCCTTCAGATTATTTTCCAAACATGACCGAAAATGAATTTGTGACTATGAGCCTTGCCAAATCATTAGGTATTGATGTACCAAATATTGATTTAGTAAAGCTGGGGGGTAAAAATTGCTTTTCCATTAGCCGTTTTGATAGAATTACCCAAGAAGGAGATATACTGCGGATTCATCAAGAAGATTTCTGTCAAGCTTTGGGCATCCTTCCTCAAAATAAATATGAACAAGATAATGGCCCATCGTTTTCTATGTGCATACAATTGATCAGAAAAGTGTGCAGCGTGCCAGTTATAGAAATCAATAAATTTATTGGTATTTACATTTTTAATCTACTAATAGGTAACAGAGATGCACATGGAAAGAATTTTTCACTTATTTTTAATGAGGGGCAGGTATGCCTAGCACCCGCTTATGACCTGATATGCACCGCTTTTTACAACGAACTATCTGATAACATGGCTATGAAAATACATAATCAATATGACGATGAGTTTTTAACTTTAGAAAATTTTAAAACAGAGCTTTCCACATCAAATATTTCATACAAGCAATTTTATGAAAAAGTTACCAATCAAATTACCTTGTTAGAAAAGAAGTTGGTAGATATATACACATTGCATACTGACCATGAATTTGTTAAACAATATATTGATTTGATCAAAAAACGATTAATCCATTTTAAAAATATCTTTCATTAAAGTTAGATAACACAACAAACAATTATCCCCCTTCCAGTCCTGGCTTGATGACAGATTTATAAAATTTGCCAACCAAAAACCGAATGCCCGTAGAGTAAAAAATGCCATCAAACTTAGAGGAGGTTAGCACTGCTTTCCTAACGCCAATACCGGCTCCAATGCCAATCCATGGTGTAATCATATAGTAAGCTTTTGAACCGAGTTCAATCGGTATAGTAGGCACTACAGTTTCTTTCACAAAAACGCTATTTTCATATGTTAACACTCTTCCAGAACCAACCCCCAGTTGCCCCGTTGTTTCTATCAACCAATGCTTTGTTGCCCAATGAGTATAAGTAAAGCCCAAACTTAAATAACCAAAACTGGTAAACTGTCGAATGGTATCTGGTCTATTTTGTTGTAAATTAATGAGTCTTTCTTTTACTACATCATTTCTAGTGCCATAGAGACCTAAAAAATAATTAAACTTATTATAGTTTGCACCAATTCTTATGCCATTTACTTTTACACTTTGTGCCCCCAAAAACGTAACTTTATTGTCGAACCCAATTAAAATACTGGGCTTTTGAAACTTTTTATAATATCGAATGCTGTCAATAATATTGGTGTAAAATTTATGCTGTGCCTGTATTTTTGTAGCAAAGACAAACAGTCCCATAAATATGATGAAGGACAGCAATTTTTTCATCTAAAATTATCCAAATTTACCACTAAACTTAGCTGCTGCGATATGCTGCCAAATAGTTCTGGCTTACTGACATTTTTGGGAATATGCATAAAAAGTGAATTTCGTCCTGTTATATTGTAAATATTTACGGTAGCCCAATGCTGATTGATTGGTGTAATTTTACAAGCAAAACTCCCTAAAAAAAGTTGACTTACTCTTGGATTTGTAAACCATCTAAAATGTTGCCCAACAGCCTGTGGAAACTGTGCTAAAATCGACTTTCCATTGATATCTTTTCTTGGAGTCATTATAAATCTAAAACTATCCTCCACCAGTGGCAAACTGTCAACATTATACTGCCCACGCAAGTACTTTTTTACAACAAATTTGAACCCAGGAGATTTCATAAGGTCTTTAGATATGGCATGACTGGTATCAAATTGTCTTTGCTCGGTTCCATTAGACATGGCAAACTCATATAACAAAATAGCCACAGATTTTTTGGCATCTTCCTTAAAAACAATTTCTTTCTCTTGTTCACTTAACTTTGATACATTGGGCAATTTTTCTGAAGCATAATTAATAATATACTGTTTCCATACCCTGAAAAATATATTATCAGCCTGCAACTGCGAATTACAAAGAAATAAAAGAAAACAGATGCAAAAAACCTTTTTGATACTACGAAAGTACAAAAAAGTTTCTAATTGCTAATTTTATTATCTTAAAATAGACCTAGAAATAACCACACGCTGCACTTCTGAAGTACCCTCATAGATTTGGGTAATTTTTGCATCACGCATCATTCTTTCCACGTGGTATTCCTTTACGTAACCATAGCCGCCATGAATTTGTACGGCTTCGGTTGTTATCCACATAGCAGCTTCACTAGCATATAGTTTTGCCATGCTACTTGCCAATGCATAATCTTGTCCATTGTCTTTTAACCAAGCAGCTTTGAAACACAACAAACGAGCTGCCTCAATTTTAGTAGCCATATCTGCTAGCTTAAACTGGATAGCTTGATGATTCATTATTTCTGTGCCAAAAGCCTTACGCTCTTTAGAATATTTTAATGACAACTCATAAGCACCACTAGCAATACCCAATGCCTGAGAGGCTATACCGATTCTTCCGCCACCCAATGTTTTCATAGCAAATGTAAAACCAAACCCATCTTCACCAATCCTGTTTTCCTTAGGTACTTTCATATCCGTAAACATCAAGGAGTGGGTATCTGATCCTCTAATCCCCATTTTATCTTCTTTTTTACCAACCACAAAACCCTCCATGTCTTTGGTAACAATGAATGCATTGATCCCTTTGTGTTTTTTTTCAGGGTCAGTTTGTGCGATGATTAGATATACAGAAGCTGAATTGCCATTGGTAATCCAGTTTTTGGTTCCATTTACCAAATAATAATCTCCTTTATCTTCTGCAGTAGTTCTTTGAGAAGTAGCGTCACTCCCAGCTTCAGGCTCACTCAAACAAAATGCACCATGTATTTCTCCTTTAGCCAAAGGCACTAAATATTTTTGCTTTTGCGCTTCATTACCAAAAGTTTCTAAGCCCCAACAAACCAAAGAGTTGTTTACTGAAACAACTACAGAAGCACTAGCATCCACCTTAGATAACTCCTCCATAGCCAGAACATAAGAAATGGCATCCATGCCGCTTCCACCGTATTTTGGATCGACCATCATACCCAAAAAGCCCAATTCTCCTAGTGCTCTAATTTGTTTTTCAGGAAATTTTTGTTCGTTATCTCTTTCTATAACACCAGGTAAAAGCTCATTTTGAGCGAAGTCTCTAGCTGCTTGTTGTACTGATAAATGTTCTTCTGTTAATTGGAAATCCATAGGTTAAATTGAATAATTTCGGGTTGCAAAGATATTTTATTCTTGGATTTTAACAATACATTGCTTTGGGATATTGAAATCCTGTTTCAAAGGTTGTATTAAAATATAAGATCCACCCAATTTTTGGCAGTAGGACTGTATTTTAAAAACATTGACTTATCAAAGAAAACTGCCTCCTTCATTATAACTATCATCCTGCTCCTGCCGTTTTTACCAAAACGATATTCATTTTCCAGTTTCCAGCCTAATAGTACCTTATCAAAAATATCGTTTTCAGTCAATACTACATTTACCCTAAAAATATCTTCCTCTTTTATCTTACTATCCTTTTCCATATCTGCTTTACTTTTTTCGGTCAATTGATACTGAATATTACCCTTATTATCTTTGGTTGCAAAAGTGGTAGGCACTAGGTTATTAGCAAAAAACGAATCAAAAGCACTTTGCATGGCAGTGTCAATTGACATTGCACGCCTTATAATGTCAATCTGACCAATGGGGTTTGTAGTAATTGACCAAGAGGTTGATTTATCCAACTTTTTGGTTTCTTTTCGCACAAAACTGCCCTCCATTATATTCAAATAAAAGTTGAGTTCATTTTCCGTTAATATTTGCTCCAAGGCAGCTAGTTTAAGGTAATACAGGCTGGCATAATCCGAATTCATGTTTTTTACTTTTCCAAAACCATATCCTTCTAAGTTAAAATGAGGGGCACCTTCTTTTGTCATTTGCACCTGATAATTGGCAATGGAAGTGGTGTAATTCAATTCTAACAAGCCAATAATAAAGGTACTATCACTTACCATACTTGCCCCAGTGGGATTATAAGCTACGGGCAAATTAACCCTAAACTGCACCTCCGTCTCTCCTATCATTTCTATACTGGAAATCTGTTTTGTGTATTTATCATCTAGATAAGCCACAGCCTTATTTTCTCTAACCGCGTCATCCACTTTTTTAATGATTGTAGTGTACCTCTCATAAACGTGGCTCACCATAAAATTGGTGTCACTCCCCTCCTTTGCATGAGAAAAGGCAGGTAAAAATGCGATACCTATTAAAACCAAAACCCATTGTTTGTAATTCTTCTTCATTGGATAATTTTTAAATTTACGTTTTACAAAGCTAATGTTTTAAGATGGATTACATGGCAAGTAATTTATTGTTGATAAATCAATTGGCCCAAGCAAATGGTAAGAATATGAAATTAAATCTATTTCTCAGCCCTCATCTGTGGAAAGAACAACACTTCTTGAATGCTTTGCTGATTGGTCATAAACATGGTCAATCTGTCAATCCCAATTCCTAAACCTGCCGTTGGAGGCATTCCGTATTCTAAGGCTCTTAAAAAATCTTCATCCAAAGGCATTGCCTCGTCATCTCCTTTACCAGCCAATTCTGCTTGCTCAACAAAACGTTCTCTTTGGTCTATGGGGTCATTCAACTCGCTATAGGCATTGGCTATTTCTTTTCCATTAATAAATAATTCAAATCGCTCTACCAATCCCTCTTTGGTTCTGTGTTTTTTAGTTAAAGGACTCATTTCTATAGGATAATCTGTTATAAACGTAGGCTGTATGTAGTTATGCTCACATTTTTCTGAGAAAATTTCATCAATCAATTTCCCTTTACCCATACTTTTCTCCGTTGGAATATGTAGTTGTTTACACGAAGCTAACAAACCCTCCACATCCATCCCAGTAATATCAATTCCTGTGTGTTCTTTTATCGAATCCGTCATGGTAATTCTTTTATAAGGACGAGCGTAAGAAATGGTATTATCCCCGCATATCGCATCGGTATTTCCATTTACCGCTATAGCTGCATTCTCTATCATTTCCTCTGTAAAGTCCATCATCCAATTGTAATCCTTGTATGCCACATAAATTTCTAAACCCGTAAATTCTGGATTATGGGTTCTATCGATCCCTTCATTTCTAAAGTTTTTAGCAAATTCATACACTCCATCAAACCCTCCAACAATTAAACGTTTTAGGTACAATTCATTGGCTATTCTTAAAAACAAAGGCATGTCCAATGCATTGTGATGGGTTACAAATGGACGGGCAGCTGCACCACCGTGAATGCTTTGCAAAATAGGCGTTTCTACCTCTAAATAACCTTTTTCATTAAAAGTGTTGCGCAAGCTCTGAACTATTTTAGAACGTTTTATAAAAGTTTCTTTAACCTTTGGATTAACGACCATATCCACATAACGCATTCTGTATCTTGCTTCTGGATCTGTAAACGCATCATGTATTACGCCATCCTTTTCTTTGGGTTGTGGAAAAGGATTTAAGGATTTAGCCAGCAATTCTATGGAAGTAACATGTATAGAAGTTTCTCCGGTTTGGGTTTTAAAAACATAGCCTTTAACTCCAATAAAATCACCAATGTCCAGTAATTTTTTAAACAGTTGGTTGTAAGTAAACTTATCCTCTTCAGGGCAAATTTCGTCTCTATTGACATACAACTGAATTTTACCCATCATATCTTGCAACACTGCAAAACTGGCTTTCCCCATAATTCGTCTACTCATGAGCCTGCCAGCAACAGTAACTTCAATCTTTTGAGTATCATCTGTAGCAAATACTTCTTTAATGTCTTTGCTATAATGGGTTACCTCAAATAAATCTGCAGGATAAGGATTGATGCCGTGTTCCTTTAGTTCAGTTAAAGATTTTCTTCGTTCTAATTGTTGTTCGTTCAGTTCTTGTGCCATGGGTAAAAATGTGGTGCGAAATTAAATAAAATTGGTGGTTTTGGCTAAGGTTTTTGACCTTTGTACAAAACGGGAAAAACAAATGGCTATTAAACTTAAAATTAATACCGGAATGGCATTTTTGTAATACTGAAAAACGAGACCAAGTCTCTTTTCTGTAGTCCACTTCGTAGAACGCTTCGCTAATTCTACGAAGAGACAGTATCTATTTTAACTCACTCAACAAAATAGGTAAAACATTTCAGCCCGAATGTACCAAAGTTATTTTGAGCAGAATTATCTATCTTTTTATGGATTTGGTGCTGGTAAAAAAAGGTAAAGCGCATGGCAACGGTTCTGGTAATTTCAAATTCCTTTCCAATTTCAAATTTTGCAACAAATCCGAGCCGGCTTAGATCATTATTTTCAAAAGTATATCGGTTTGTACTGGTATCTGCCAATGGATTGGTTAATTCTAGTTTATTAATTTTTCTAGCAACATAATCAATCCCAGCTCCAAAATTGATAACAAGTTTAGGGGTAACAACTTTATCAAGAATGGTGTGCGAAACAATAAAATTAAACCCATCTGTTCTTTCTATTTGCTTTCCTTTTTGAACTGTATTGTTTATTGTGGCAATGGTCATTTTATCGAACCGTGCCCTGTTTACATTTTGCCAATAGGAAAGCTGATAATCCCACTGTCTTAAGGGCCTATTTCTTATAAAATGAAATTGAAAAGCATTGGTATATCCCAATTGTCTGATACTTGTTGGGTGGTTTTTAATGAAAGAAGAATTAAAAATAGGAGTGCCCAATTGGTAAGAAAACCCATAAGCGCTACTTGCCAAAAAAATGTCTTTTTTTGAGGCATTGGCATCAACACAAGACAATAATAGAAAGAGGTAAACTAATTTTTTTATCATTTTTTAGTTTATTAATACTTGACCATTGAGGTAAAACTCTTTTCCATTTTCAATATAGGGGCTTTTCAATCGCAATATCCAATAATACGCTCCATTTTGAACGTCTTTGCCATTCCAACCCACTGCTGGGTTGTTATTTTCAAATACTTTCTGACCCCATCTGTTATAAATGGTAAATAAATAATCTTTTTCTAAACAGCCATCCAAAACCGGTTTAAATAAATCATTTAATCCGTCATTGTTGGGTGTAAATACGTTTGGTACGTGTACTTTGCACAAACAGTTTTTGGTTTGTAATTCAAAGGTGTCAGTTGATGTTCCACATTCATTGCTGGCTTTTAACCAATAAATGCCATCGACACTAACCGTTTTTGAGGCATTTTTACCGGCATCATTCCATAAATATTTAAGGTTGCCGAAAGCTTTTAGGTTTGATAATACTATTGAATCATTGCTACAGATGATGGTGTCTTCCATTAATTGAACAACAGGCGTTTTTCCAAATTGAATTTGAATGCTATCTGCCCTTTTGCAATTATTTTTATTGATCGCTAACCAATATTCTTGGTTCAATTTTGCTAATAGCTGCGTATTGCTAGATCCATCATTCCACAAATAAGTATATATATTTGGATCCAAAACGGGACTTGGGTAAATAGTAAAGGTAGAATCATTGCAGATTACAGTATCATTGCCCAATGTGAAGTAGGGTACATCATCAATTTTTATATCAATAGAATCATATTGAATACATATATTTTCTTTGATGCTTAACCAATATTTTCCTGGAGTTTTTGGTGTAATTTTTTGAGTCGTTTCTCCAGTATTCCAAATGATGTTTCCAGATAAATTACTTTCTAATAATACACTATCCTTGTTACAGTATTGGCTATCTCCCAAAATTTGTAAACTATTTTTTGGCAAATAGGATTGAACATTTTTATTCAAATTTTTAGTGCACTTACCGTTTTTAATGGTCAATGAAATATTTCCCGACATAGCTACCATCAAGCTATCTGCATTTATAGAATTATTCCATAAATAAGAATTGTTTATCTGAGTAGGATTGGGCTTCAACCAGACTGCATTTGAATTACAAATAACCGAATCTCCTATAATAGAATTGGTTGTTATACTATCAAAATGAAGATAAAAACTATCGCTTAATGTACAACTAGTTGAAACCTCCAACCAAAACAACCCTTTACTTTTTATTGTATTGTAAGATGTAGTTTTTCCGTCACTCCATAAATAACTGTTTCCAGAGACGTTGGGGTTTAGCACTAATGAGTCGGTGTTACAAATAGTGGTATCCGTAAATTTAAAAAAGTCACCTGTTATATTGCTTTTCTTAATCAATACACTATCTATGGCTGTACAGCCAGAATTTGGATTTGTAGCAGTACGGTACATCCAAAATGGAGAACTTTCTACTTTAATCTTAACTAACCCATCATTATTTTCAATAATTTTATTAGCTGGAAACCAAGAATAATTTAGATCACTTAAATTGTATTTACCTGCCAATACGGTATCTCCAATGCATCCCACAAGGGTATCATCAGCCATGTCCGCATAGGGAGGAGAGCTTACTCCAATGTAAAAAGTTTCTTCAAAACTGCCACAAATATCAGATACTTTTAAATTGTAGAAAGTAGCACCAGCTTTGTTAAAAGTTATAAAAGGTGGTGTAACGCCCTTATAAGTGGTGATACTCATATTGGGGCCAAATGTCCATTCGTAGGTTGCTGGGCCAAAAGGTTTGGTTAAATTTTTGATTTTTAATGTATCATTCATACAATAAATTTGCTTATCGGATTGGGCCACTGGCCATGTTTTACAGCAAGTGCTATCTACTTTGATAAAGATAGTGTCTGAACTTATTTTTCCAGCAATATTGCGCGCCACGGCCCAAATTTTTGTGCTTTCAAGCGTTCCTATTTTTGGGTCATGAAAAATATATTTACCGTTAAAGTATTTGCTCGGGTACCAATCTACCAAAATATTTCCTTTTTCACATATTATTTGCTCAATTCCAAGGGTAACACTATCACCGTAGCAAATTGTTGGAACTTTAAGTAGTTTAATTTTAAAGCTATCCGGTATGTTTATTGTTTTTATAGTGGTATCGAAACACGCTCTTCTACCATCACTGCCTGCTATCAGCTTTACTTGATAATTACCAGGGTTTTTATATTTATAGCTAAAACTAGATTTGCCAATCACACTATCTCCATTGCCCAAATACCATTTAAAATAAGCTACATTTTGGGCATTTGAGTCAATGCTTGTGCTGTTAAAAAATTGATTTTCAGAGTAACAAACCGGATTAATATTAAAATCTGCTTTCAATCTACATTTCGAAAAATCAGGATCTTTAACACAAATTTTTTGCATATTGAGTATCCATGCTGCACCTCTTTGCGAACCACCTTCATCATCAAAACGAGAACCAATTAATAAGTCTGGTTCTCCATCATTATTATAATCTTTAATCCTGAGCAAGGAGGTGCCAAAATGATTTGATGTATTAAGTGTACCTGTAAAGCTTCCCGCGGTAGCACTTATTTTTTGATATTCTCTAATACTTCCATCCTTATTCATAAAACATAAATAAAAAGCTCCCTTATCAGTACCTCCATCGTCTTTTAACAATGCGGATACTGCCAAATCAACCACTCCATCTTTGTCCCAATCCCCAATATTCTTTACTTCATAACCAAAAATATCTGAACTATTCAAATCTGAAGGTCCTCCATTAACATTTTTTGTAACTTTAGTATAGCTTTTAACCGTACCATTGGCGTTCATAAAAAGAACATAAAAGGCGCCAACATCTGTTCCAGCATCATCATCATACAATACTCCAATTGCTAAATCAACAACAGTATCATCATCCAAATAGCCCATGCCAGTTCCAAATCCAAATTGATCATTATTGTCAAGCAATCCTGTGAATCCAGTTGTTAAACTTGAAATTTTTGTGTGCTTTTTAACAGTTTTATTAGAATCCAAGTATAAAATAAAAGAAGCTCCTCTTTGGGTACCCCCTGCATCGTCTTGATAAGCAGTTACTAGTAAATCCATATAGCCATTATGATCTATATCTCCCAGGGTATCTATTTCATTACCAAAATTAGATGTCCCCAATAAGGGTCCATTGAAATTACCAATGTTGAGACTTATTTTATGATTACTTTTTATGGTACCATTACTATTCATCATCGCAAGCCAAATTTCGCCCTTATTGGTGCCACCATCTTGACCTAATCCTCCAAATACTAAATCACTCACACCATCTTTGTCAAAATCACCAATGGTAGACATTCCAAATCCTAAATAATAGTTCGTTCGAAGGTTACCAGAAAATCCATTCTGTCCATGCGTTATTTCTTTATAACTTTTTACCTTACCCTGTGAGTCCATTAACAAAGTAAATATTGAACCCGCATAGGAATAACCACCTATAGTTTTATAGGGTGCAGATATTGCAAAATCTTCAATCCCATTAGCATCTATATCTCCTAAAGATGCAGTTTGAAAACCAAAAGCATTTGTGTTGCCTAAAGCACCAGTAAACCCTGTAGTATTGCTCGCAATTTTATGATGACTTTTTACGGAATACGTACATGTTCTGTAAGGTATAATTTTATACCTTCCTGTGTCATAAACATTTCCAGTACAGAGTGAATCTTTCATGGAAATAAGCCAGACTTTATCCAATGTTTTACTTGAATCTGGTAAATAAGTCTCCTGAAATGGAGTGTTAAATACATTTTTTCTTGTAAAAGTATCTTTGCCATTGGTATAGGTAAATTGAAACGGAGGAGTGCCTTTTAAAGTAACACTGAAATAAGACATATCTCCTTTATAAACATTTTTATTGGCAACGATCCTTGCATAAGGTGGAGCAACCTCAATAAAACCAACTTTGGCTATGGTATCGCATTCAAACAAATCACAGGCTATTAATCCAACACTATAAATGCCATTGGTATTAAAGGTAACAGTCGGGTTTTGGCTAAAACTGCTACTAGGTGTTCCACCTTGAAAAGTCCATTTAAAAATTGATGGACTGCCTGTGGTTAAATCCTTGAAATTGACACTTGTCCCTGCACATATCGCATTAAAATTAGATGAAAACTCAGCATTTACTTTTTTGATACAAAGCATAGCCGCTTCCGCATCTATTCTTCCAGAGCCTAAAAAACCTTTAAAACCTGGATTAAGCGAATCTATATTTTTTGCTGTGCTTAACAAGCAATTTTCTATGGTTTGTTTACTAGCATTGGGGTTTCTACTTTTCATGGCCGCACAGAGGCCAGCCACTAATGGGCATGCCATGGAAGTACCACTTTCATAACCATAACGATTAAAAGGCAGGGTACTATAAATATCAAGCCCCGGAGCGGTAATATCTATAAAAGACCCATAATTTGAAAAAGATGCTTTTCTATCATTACTATCCGAAGCAGCCACAGCAATTACATGGTTGTATGCCGCTGGGTAAAATAATGTATTGGGAGTGAGAAAGATACCATTACCCGAGGCGGCTATACAAATAATACCCATTCTATCCGCTTTGTCAAATAACGCTTGTTCTGTAACACTTTGGGGGCCGCCACCACCATAACTCATACTGATAATATCTGCATTGTTTTTTATGGCATAGGCAACACCATCAATTGAGTTTAAAATTTTTTTCGGCATACTTATATCTCCACATTTTACGATCATTATTTTTGCCCCATACCCCATAGAAGCAATTCCCAAGGCGTTGTTGGTAGCCGCACTGGCTATGCCCGCGCAATGCGTTCCGTGGGATTGAGAAGCATTAGTTGCGTTGGGATTATTGGTATTATTGGCAACATTCCAACCTACATAATCATCAACAAATCCATTCAAATCATCATCTATGCCATTGCCAGGAATTTCCTTGATATTATGCCACAAATTGGGATGAATATCTGGATGTGCAGTATCCAAACCATCATCAACTATGGCAATTACTATATTGCTGGTATTGCCAATTCTGTCATAAGCATTAAAAGCATTAATTTTTTTTAAATACCATTGCTGCGATTGATAATCGTTCGGCACAAAGCTGGTAAAATAAATGGGTACTTCTTCCACATAATTAAAATAACCCGTTTTCATTAAAGCCGTAATAACTTGGCTATCATTTTCAACCGCTTTTGTAAAATCCAATTTAATGACATTTTCTAGCCCAAAACCAGTTAAATCAAACGCCTTTTTTAAGGTATAGTTACCAGTAATGGGTAGGTTTTGCTGTATACCTGAAGTAAGATTTACCAATAATCCATTGTTTTTGGTTTGAACATAAAATGAATTACTTTGTCCAAAAATATTTACAGTAAAAGCAACTAGAAATAAACTAATTGCAAATTTTAACCCTAATTTTTTCAACCCCATTCAAATAATTTTAAGTAAACAAAAATACATAATAATTTTTAAAACTTAAAACATCTAAAAAAGAAGTAAAATTGGTATTCAATTTCTCAAGAAAAATCATTTTGTTTCCCTTGAAATCAAAGCTTTAGGAGGCAACGTGTTTTTGTTAAGAAAAAAGCTTTCGCACTCTATATTTTTACTTAAGGCTTCAACTTGATATATTCCTCATCACCATTACCATTAATGTGTATGGCCCAAAGCTGTTTATTGGTTAATCGTTGAATATTAAAAGTAGATTTTTCTCCGGGATTGTTACCTTTACTTACTAAAAAAGACACTTTCAACTTATCATCCGATAATGTCCAAACACCCTCCTCATTATAGTCAGTAATATTAAATGGTCTATAGAACAAAGTGTATTTTCCATCTTTTTTTATGGTCAACTTATAATTAACAAAAGCAATTTTATAGTCCGCTGTTTTATCAACATTTTTAACCTTAATTTCATCAATAAACCACTCACCAGTAAGCCTATTTTTGACACTGTTAAAACTAACTTTTGGTCCTTCCTCATAGCGGCATCCAGCAACAGCAATAAAAACAACTGTGCAAATTATCAATAACTTCTTCATGGTTTTAAAAATTAAATATGGATCAAAGGTAACTATAAAAACTAATTGTAGAGTAGGTAGTAAAAGCCAAGCTGTCCAAACTTATACTCATATGTGCTCATTGTTATTTATCTAAATGAAGGGTATATTCCATTATATTTGCACCCTTGAGGTTAAGCAATCAACAGTTAATCAGGCATATTCTATTATTCTTATGGTTAGTACTTACAATTTATGGTACGCTGCATCATGTATATTGGAGAGATGAAGTACGTGCTTTGAGTATTGCCACCTCCGCCAATAGTATGATTAGTCTTCCGTCATTCCTACTCAATGAGGGACACCCTTTTCTATGGTACGCTGTTTTAAGAATTGGTTATTTTTTCATTGGTACTACAGCTATTTTACCCATTGCATCTTTTCTATTCGCACTCGGATTTGTGTGGCTTTTATTGTATAAATCTCCTTTTCATTGGTTATTTGTTGCAGTCATTATTTTTGGACTTTATGGATTGCATGAGTATAATATCAATGCCCGAAATTATGGTATTGCTGCGTTTCTTATGTTTCTTTTTGCCTGGTTTGCGCGACATAAAAAACCTCGATTTTGGGGTTACCTCTTCCTACTTTTACTAACACAAACCAATTTTTACGCCATGATAATGGCAGGAATTTTGGCTTCATTATATTTTTTACAAACCTCCCTTCCCTATTTTAATAGAGAAAACGCAACAAAAAATAAAATTGACTGGAAGGGTTTTGTTGGTCTAATGGTGGTTTTTGCGGGATGTTTATTCTGTGTTTTTACCTGTTTGCCCACAAAAGATAGCCTTGTTATTGCACCAACTCATTTTGCCGATTTTAATTATTCTAAAATATGGGATGTAGGTTGGGGATTTCCTGATTTATTTAGTGGTGAATTTAATTTTAAACATGGTTTTTATACTTTTGTACTTTTGCTGTGTTTGCTAACTTTTGTTAGGCTGCCATTGACTATGTTAGGTGTGTTTATAACTATGATGTTTATGGCATTTTTTCATATAAACCTAAGATATAACTTCCTACACCACCAAGGTATGTGGTTGTTTACATTTATTACAATTGTTTGGTGGAATTATGATGAAATTATGGAGGGGCTAAGAAAAAATATCCTTTTTAAAACGACTACGCTCATTGGCGTTACCGCATTTACCTTAATTATGATTGGATTTTTAAGAAGGGGGATTCAAACTTATGGGGTAAATTTGAAAGAACCCTATTCAAATTCTAAGGAAATTGGCACTTACTTAACAAAAGTAGATAACCCTAATGTTGTAATCATTGCAGAACCAGACTATAACATGGAGTCTGTTATTTACTATTATAACAAGCCGTTCTATTTAATGAGAGAAGGAACTTTTAAAAAGTATGCACATTTCACCACGGCCAATCAACGCTATTTAGAATTTAGTGATATATTAAGCAAGTATGATAGTTTTGAAAAAAACGGCAAAACTCCTATCATAGTAATGGGCTTGAGCATACCAAAGCAAGCTGCAACCTTCATGCATTCCTACAATAAAACACTCTCATTAAGTCAAAAGGCTTTAGACAGTTTCCACAATGAATTTGAAGAGGTGGCTCATTTTGATAAATACAAGAGAAATGATGAAGTCTATTACGTTTACAGAAAAAAAATTAAGAAATAGAGGTTCCCTGTAGGCTTTTACGTCTTTTATTCCAGTAATTAATTAAAGCAATAATGGTTAAGGTAGAAAAGAAAGAAAAACCTGCATAAATTAATGCTGGTTTCTGAATACCTAAAACCCCAGTTCCTGCAGCCAGAAACAATGCCAGTCCAGTGTTTTGCAAGCCCACTTCTATGGCAACGGTTAGGCAATTGTAAAACCTTATCCCCCTCCATCTGCACACTAAAAAACTTATCAAAGTACTGAGAATATTTAGAACCAAGAGGGGCAAAATAAGGGTTGAAATGTCTGCCCTAGTCAATACCAAACCCCCGTTTTCAGGCAGTGCAAAAAACTTTATACCAAAAATAAAGAACAAAGACAAGGGCAAAATCCATTTTAAATATTGCTGCACCCCTTTAGCAATAGTTGGAAATTTGCTATTCATTACCACCCCTAAAAAACCTGGAATAATGATAATGATTAACAAATCTACAAATGTTTGTGCGGTAGAAAACGAGATTGTTTCTGCTCCTTGTGCGGTGTTAATTTGAAATAAATGAAATCCTAATTCAATCAATAAGGGTATACTAATCAAACACAATGTTCCGTTAAGAGCAGTAAGAGAAATAGACAAAGCTACATTAGCCCTAAAAAGGTAACTCAACAAGTTTGAAGTAGTGCCACCCGGACACAAAGCAATTAAAAAAATTCCCATTTTAAAATAAACACTCAAAGGAAATGCCCAAGCTATGAGAGCCGCAATAATTGGCAGTCCAATCATTTGCATCATTAAACCTAAGGTAAGTGCTTTGGGGTGCTCAAACACCTCTTTAAACTCATTTTTTGAAACACTAAAACCTAGACTAAAAGTAATGAGGCAAAGTGTTATTTTTAAAAGAAGATTTACGGTTTCAGGGCTAAACATTCAAACAATAAATTGACGGCATTCCACATAAAATAGCATCCTGCACCAATAATAACAATACCAATAATTTTGTTCATTCCATAAATGGATCTAAGCGAAATTTTCTTCCCAATTTTATAAAATACAAAGGCCTTTATGGTATCCATGCTCAAAAACCCAAACAAGGTAAACAGCACGGCAATTAACACTTTTCTATGATGAAAGGGGTCATCAGAATCAAAGTGACTACTCATATTGACAATCAATGTTGTCCAAAAAACAAAGGCAAATGGGTTGAGGGTGTTGAGTATAAAACCCTTTAAAATACTCCCCTTTTTAGTAACTTCCAAATGCATTTCGTATAAGAAACTTTTGTATTTACCCCGTAGTGTTTTAATTCCCCAGGCAAACATCGCAACCCCAGCAATGGTGCTGAAAATAAGTTGGAACACTAAATTTTCATACAATGAGGATAAACCAAAATTGATGAGTACCACCAATACCAAATCACTGACAAAAACACCCACGGCAAGTGAAACGCCTTTGACAAAACCACTCTTAATACTGGTATTTATCAGTAAAAAGAAAGCAGGACCAAAGAAGAGCAATGACACGCCCATTCCAAGAAGCCAACCATACCACGCAGGAAGTATAAAATCCAAATCTCGGCTAAATTAATGCAATTTTATTTATTATAACTATTTCAAATATGCATTTCCTTAAAAATTTTTTATTTATCACTTTTTTATGTTCTGAAATAAAAAATACAAGGCGTTATTACAGTTTTTAGATGATAAACCTTTCATAAATACATTTGCTATATTTACCGATGAACTCTTTAGTGTCCAAAAAAAAAATCCCTTTGTAATATTGCACAAAGGGATTTTAATAATCTGGTATAGACCTAAATTAGTTTACCACAAATTTGATTGCTTTTTTGTTTGCTCCATCGCCAACACTTAAGATATAAGTGCCTTTTGCTAAGAAAGAAACATCCAATTGTTTTTTAACAATGCCTGCCTCCACTTTTTCGACTGTTTTAGAAACCTGCTGACCTTGCAACGAATAAATTGTATAAGTCATATTGCCTTCTGAAGTAGTTTCAAAATTAACATTTAACCTTTCTGTTGTTGGGTTTGGATAAACTGCTATGGCAACATTAGACAATGTTGCTTTAGGTTTTTCAAGGTGCGTTAAAAAAGTGTTTGCTTTAAAAAATCCTCTACCGTGTGTCGCTACATAAATTTGTGGTCCTTTCCAAGGTTTAAACTCATATTGTCTGATAATATAACTTGCAACATTGGGCATACCATTGGTTTGATTTTCCCAGGTAGTTCCATTGTCATCACTCGCCCAAATTCCAAATTCTGTAGCAATGATAAAATAATTAGGATTGTCTATTAATATAAGACCATCAAAAACAGGCATTTTTGGAAGATTGCCTGTTATATCTGTAAAGGTAGGACTCAATGACAAAATATTGTTAGACAAATAAACATAGGAACTATTGCCATAGTTACCCAGCGTAACAATTGCTCTGTTGGGATTGTTCGGATCTATGCTTATAGAAGTAATTGCCCTTCCACTTGGCAAATTCCCTCTAATATTTCTTGTAACAAGGGGTGTTGGAATATCAGTTGACAATGGATAAATTGCTGTATCAAAACTAGCACTATTTATACTATCTACTCTAAACAATCCCCCTCCTTGCATAGCATAAAAGAGGTTATCTCCATTTGCCGAAGGTGTAATGTTTGTGATTCGAGAAGATTGACTTGCCCCTCCACCTTGATTAGAAACTATAAACCATGTTGGACGATCAGTAGTACTTAAAGGCCCTACAGCTGCCCAAACACTATTATAGGGAGCATAATATAATTTACTATTTGATGAATCTGTCATATCCTCCCATAACCTAAATTGGCAATCAAAAGGTGCAAATGAAGCACTGGTCGCAACACTTCTTGTTGCACCGCCAATTCTTCCATCCCAAATATCTGCAAAAGAAACACCTCCATCAATTGACCGAGCAAGGTTTCCGTATTGAGATTCTAGAAATAACATTTTAGGGTTTTGACGAGCAATTTCATTTTGAAACCCATCTCCGCTAAAGAGCTCAACAGCACTTTTTGGTGTGTTACCGTTGCCGTTTATCAATTGATTACTGTTATCTTGAGTTCCGCCCATAACAGTACCATCCTCCGCTGCGGCTAGTCCAAAATATTGTGTGGTAATGAAACCTCTACTTTGTGCAGAAAAAGTATAATTAAAATTATTTGCATTGGTATTGGCACATCTAAACATGCCCCCATCTGTACCAATAAACATTATGGGTGGATTTACTGTTTCGTCCCAAGTGAATACATGTTTATCAGCATGAACATAAGATGGACTCGTTCTAGCAGCAAAAATTGACCCTATAAAATTAAAGCCTTTAGTATTTGTCCACTCAGCAAGAAGTACACCTCCCAAAAATACCCTTTCCTTATTTAAGGGATCCACAGTTACACAATTATCATAAATACCTTGTGTATTAGAACCGAATATATCATTGTTTACACCGCCCGGAACCAATAACACCCAGTTTGCACCAGCATCGGTACTCCTAAATAATCCCTCCATAGCTCCATTATTCTTAGCTACTAAGGCGTAAATATAGTTTTCATCTTGAGTTGATATAGCCAAAGTTGCCCTTCCAACATTGATAGAGGGTGAGTTACCCGTAACATTAAATCCTGTTTTGGTAATGGTTTTTCCTTTGTCTGTTGATTTATATACTGAAGCACCTATACTGATATAAACAACACCTGTCTTACTGACTACAACTTCTCTAACTGCACCTATTTGTCCAACAGGTCTAACCCATGTATTTCCACCAGTTTCTGAATAATAGAATCCACCATCATTAGCAGCATAAACAACATCTGACGTAGGGTCTGATGCAAGTCTGTGCACGTTAGTCCATATCCCCCCTGCAGGGTTGGTACTTGTTAAATGGGTGAATGTAACACCATCAATAGACTTATAAACTCCATTTCCTGCAAATCCTGGTGTTCCATTTTTATCTCCTTGTATTGAAACCCCAGATAAAAAACCATCTTCTCCTGTTCCATAATAAATTGCATTGTTAGCTGTTTGTGTAAGACTGCTAACATTTAGATTAAACAGCTGATTTCCAACAGGGTTCCATGATGTTCCTCGTGTGGTTGATTTGAATAATCCACCAGAAACGGAGCCCATGTACATTACATTGGGATCATTTTTGTCTATCAAAATAGCTCTTGTTCTACCTCCCTGATTATCTGGACCTAACTCTTCCCAAACCAATTTTTTACCTACTCTCCGCATAGATGCAACATTGGTTGCCGCTCTAGCATTTGCAATATCTTGGTAATCAATTGTACCAGTAATTTGATTGGCTTTAAGACTGTAAACCTCTTCAACCGCACCCTTAATGCCTCTTTCCTCAGCTTCCTCGTTATCATATTCATCATCTGAAAACAAAGATTTTATAACCCTTGGGGTATATTCAGTTTTGCTTTCTAATAAATAAAACCCTGAAATGGTAAGTGCGAGAACTCCTACTATGGTATATAATTTTCTTTTCATATTATTCTTTTTCTTTCTTTAAAATTGTTCTAAAGATAGGTTGCCAAATTTAGTACCCTTAGCAGTAATAAAACAAATTATTACCCAAATCTTTATGTAAAAATTTAGCAACGCCCTATTTAAGCCAACCAACGGTCGATGCTATTCCTTTTTTCACTGTTAAATATGTCTTTCCGCATGATAACTAGAACGCACAAGCGGACCACTTTCCACAAAATTAAAACCTCTTATTAAACCCTCCTCTTTAAAATGTGCAAATTTATCAGGATGCACATACTCTTTTACCGCCAAATGATTTTTGGTAGGTTGCAAATATTGACCTAAGGTCAATACATCACAACCAAAATTCACTAAATCATCCATAATTTTGTAAACTTCCTCGTCCGTTTCCCCTAAGCCTAGCATCACACCACTCTTGGTTCTTCTTCCTCTTTCTTTAGTCAATTTAATTTGTTGCAAACTGCGCTCATATTTAGCTTGGGGTCTCACAATTCTGTAGAGCCTTTCAACCGTTTCCATGTTGTGCGATACCACTTCTGGTTTTTCATCAATAACCTGATAAAGCAAATCCCAATTGGCTTTAAAATCAGGAATTAAAGTTTCCATGGTAGTTTGTGGCGACATTTTCTTTACAGCATTAATCGTTTCAGCCCAAACCGTGGCACCTTTATCCTTTAACTCATCTCTATTTACGGAAGTAATTACTGCATGTTTTACTTGCATTAGTTTTATGGCTTCTGCAACCCTTTTTGGCTCATCCAAATCGTACTCTGTTGGCCTTCCAGTAGCAACTGCACAAAAAGAACAACTTCTTGTGCAAGTGTTTCCCAATATCATAAAAGTAGCAGTGCCGGCTCCCCAACACTCCCCTTTATTTGGGCATTTCCCACTTTCACAAATTGTATGCAGTTTGTGTTTATCTACCAATTGTCTAACGTGGGTGTAATTTTCACCTGTTGGCAATTCAATTTTTAACCAATCTGGCTTAACACGTTTTGGTTTTTCACTAATTATGGGTAATTCAATCATTTCTTAAAACTAATCTGTTATTCGTCCAAAAGACAACATTATAAAAAAACCTGTGTACATATTTTTTGTTGGCAAACTGTAAATTAATGGCTTTGCATTTCCTATGTATTGCCAAGTTATACCAGCTTCAACTGCCTTAAAATTACTTTCATAACTTCCCCAATCAAAACGAATGCTTGCTTTGGCATGCAACCCAAAATGGGAAGAGGATTTTTTTGCTCCATCCCAAAATCTTGCTTTCGACTCAATTTGATTTGCTTTGTGAATAGCTGGGTCATAACGCACGACCTCTACATTACCCACTGCACTATCAGACAAACTGTATTGAATATAAATTGGTTTATAAATAGCCAACATAGGACCAATATTAAAAATTGAACTTATGCCCAAGGTAGATTTATTACTGCGTGGGCTCAAATCAAACGCTTTACCAAAAGCAGCTTTGAAAAAATATAAATTGTTAATTTTATTGATAACAATGGGGTTACCTCGCAAAGTTTCATCATTTGCCTTCCGCTCTCCAGGGTAATTTTGATTCATATAATCAAAAGATAAAACTGAAGCCGACCCATATTTGGCTTTAAAAAACTTAGAATAGTTTAATCCCCACCCATTAGAATGAATATTTACTCCTACCGTTCTGTAGTTACTTAGCGAGGTTTGATTAGACCCTTGTGCATAAATGTCCAACTGTAGAGTTAGTAGAATAAGAAATACCAATATTCTTGTCATTATCTTTGCAAAGGTAACAAAAATATACTTTTTATGACAACTGCAAAAACAACCTATCTAGGGGAACTAAGAACCGAATCTATCCATTTACAATCTTCAAGCAAAATAATTACTGACGCACCCACAGATAATCAAGGAAAAGGAGAAGCTTTTTCTCCAACGGATTGCTGTGCTACATCATTAGCAATGTGCATGTTAACCATCATAGGCATCCATATACAAAAGCATGATTTTGATATAATGGATAGCTTTGCAGAGGTTACAAAAATCATGGCTTCCGACCCCAGACGAATTTGTAAAATTGAAGTAAAAATGACGATTAAAACATCTCGGCAAATCACTGATAACGAAAAAAAGAGTTTGCAAAATGCAGGTCTAAATTGCCCTGTTGCTAAAAGTTTGCACCCCGATATAATTCAGGCGGTTAGTTTTAGTTATGCCTAACAATAACTCTACGAGGGTTCGATACCCTCGTAGAGTTAGCGAGCATTAGCAAAAACTATCTTCTCTCCCTATTTTTTCTTTCCTCCTCTGCCTTTTTTGCTGCTTCCTCTGCCGCTAGTCTATCTTCTTCGGCTTGCTTTCTTGCTGCTTCTTGCCTCGCTTTCTCAGTTGCCTTTTGCCTAGCAGCTTCAGCAGCCTTTCTAGCCGCCTCAGCTTGATTGCGTGCCTCCTCTTGTCTGGCTTTTTCTAGTTCCTTTTGCTTGGATGCTTCTTCTGCTCTTTTTCTCGCTTCTTCTGCTGCTAAACGTGCTGCATCAGCTTGTTGTCTTGCTTTTTCAGCTTGCACACGTGCTTCATCTTGGCGTTGTTTCTCTTGTTCTTTTTTTATGCGCTCTTGTTCCGCTCTTTTTTTAGCCTCTTCTATAGCTTGTCTATCAGCTTCTGCTTTTTTTCTAGCCTCTTCCTGCCTTATTTTTTCTACTTCCTTTGACTTAGCATCATCCTCTGCCTTTTTCTTAGCAACCTCTAATCGTATGCGTTCGGCTTCCAGCCTAGCTTTTTCTTGCTCATCCGTATTAGTTTTGTTAATGCCTATTCCATTTTCACAACAAGAGTCTTTACTTATTTGACATTTGTACAAGTCATTTTCTAAAGCATTTTTTTCCTGCTCTAGCAATACTATTCTGTTTTTTAGCCTTGCATTTACCAATGTTAAATAATCACACTTGTTGTAATATTTATTGGTTGCCTCATCAGCATAAGTAGCTGGACCGCAGTCAAAAACTTTTACTGTATCTACTTGTCCCTTTCTGTTTTTCAACACAATTATTTCTCTTTCAAGCTCCGTAATTTTGACAACCCGGTCTGCAATTGTTTTCTTTAACTGATTATTCTCATTGGTCAATTTTGTATTTTCCAATTTCAAATTATCTCTTTCTTTTTCACAATTAACACAGTTATTATACCTTTCTCTTATGGCAACTTGACGTTCGCGCTCTGCTGTCTGGCGTTCCCTTTCTGTAACAGCACCCTCTCTCTTGGCAATAGAAATTTCGTACTCTTTATTGGTAACCATTTTCTGAATATATAGCGTATCTGTTTTGTTAATGACTTTATTAAAAGTATCAACTCTGTAAACATATTTGGTAAGAGTATCTTTGGTTTCTATTAGTTTGGTTTCTTTAAAAGTATCCGTTTCATACTCCATAATGGTATCCCTTTGCTCAATTGTGTCATACCTCACAATATCTTCATCATAATCACCTCTCACCCATAATGGACAATGCCCAATACCTGTTGCAACGCCTCCGTAAATATCTGCTCCATTAAATACACTGTTTGATGCCTTGTTTAAAAACCCATTAATATTTTCTGACCCTACAAATACAGGGCCTAGCCGTGCATAAATGCCCATCGTAACTTTTTGATAATTCTGTCCCCACACAATAGGCGCAGATACTTCCAAACCTCTAAACTCAAACCTTGGAATTATTGCCAATTGAGACGCAGACCTAATACCTATAGCACTGGCATTTTTTAAATCTTGGTTCCAGTTTAATCCCACAAAGAACCGTTTGCTTGCTCTAATATCAACACTAACATTAAGGGCTGTAGGCAATTGTGAGGTATAACCATTTGACTGATCAAACCCTAAACGTTGCACCGTTGCGCCATCTAAAGTATCAAAACCATCAACAGTTTTATCTCCAAAACTGCTTGTTAGGCTATGGTTAATTCTCAATCCATCACTAAATACTTTTTTATTATAGACCGTGCTATTGTTATATTTTATAAATCCAATATCATTTACCGCTGCGGCAAACTTAAAAAAGTAATTATTTCTTTCATTATTTTCATTGCAACTATTGGCTTTATAATATTTTTCAGGATGCGGGTTGTACATATAAGTCAAGCCCAAATCTAATCCCATGCCGCCACCTGCAGATGGGTAAAAAACTTGATAATTGTTTTCAATAGGTTGTCTGATATTGGTGTAAGGAGTATGTCCATAGTTATATTCTCCATCTACAAAAGTCATAGAATCACTATTATTAATGGCAAATTTGCCCCCACTGGTATTAAAATAGGCTCCACCCAACCCTCTAACAAATTTAATAGTGGCACCTGCATTAAACTTATGATATTTTGTTTCAGACCAATTACCTGCATAGGTAATTCCCAACTCTTGATAATGGTCTGTGCTGCTAGAAATATTTCCCATATCATAAAACTTGTTTTTTTGCAATGGATTACTCCCTCCAAACAATTTTACATTATTGGTATCAATTCCATTTCTCATCACCCTAGCAAATTCGCTTGACATTCCAAAAGCTTGCACCCCTGACCTTTGTCTTAAATTAAAACTCATATTGGCTTTTGGGCCAACAGGGAACATAAATCCGGGATACCGAATATCTTGGGTTAAGCTAAACTGCTTGGTCCCTGTTAAATCATACTCAGAAAGCCATGATTGCTGAAAACCAATCTTGCCTGAATTATTTTGAAAAACTGAGTTATCATTCTGAATCCAATCACGCATTCCTAGCGGAGCACTATAATTTAAATAATTGTTATAAATATTAGCACCATGCCCCCAAAAGTTTAAATGATAGGCGTATTTAGACTCTGCAATACTGGAGGGATTCAAATAAACCCCGTTGGTACCAGCATAGTTCCCAAAGGTGTTTCCAAGCCATAACTGCGCATTAACGGTTGTTTCAAAAACCAAAGCAGTTAGCAACATTAAAGTAATTTTTCTTTTCATAATTTTATTTATTTAAATTGTACACTTTATTATACACTCTTGGAGAGAAAAAACCTTTGAAATTAATGTTGCCTAGCCTCAGCACCTTTAAAATCATTGATATTCAACATTCCATACAATTAAATATTCCAAATCTAAGCCAAAAATAATTTTGTAATTAATATTGTTATTTCATTACAAAAAAATAAGTGCTTACATTTGCAAAAGTATTAATTTTTTCAAACTCTATGTATTCTTTTCTAAAAACACTGCACAGCCACAACAGGCATTTGGTATTACTAGTAGCTGTGCTAGTAATCATAGGTTCAATCATTGGCTTAATAGGACAAAGAAAATGGGGCAAACAAAATAAAATTTTAAGCCTTGCTTTCCTAATTATTATGGACATTCAAATTTTGCTGGGTTTGATTTTGTATTTGGGCGTATCTGAATTAGGCATCAAACTATTTTTTAATAAAGATATTAATGTAATGGAAAGCCCCTATCGACAAATGGCTGTGGAGCATGTTGCCTTGATGTTAATGGCTGTTGTACTTGTGCATGTAGGTTACAAAAAAATAAAAACCGTACAAGAAAAGCACAAAGCAGTGCTTTACTATTATGGTGCAGCTTTGCTTTTTATACTTGCCGGTATTCCTTGGGATAAATTATAATAAAAACAACCATGAGCTTAGATTTTAAAGTAAAAACTTGTGCCGAATTTGCCGCTGAGGGAAACACCCCAGAAGTATTATTTTTTGTTGGTTGTGCCGGTAGTTTTGATGAGCGTGCTCAAAAAATAACCAAAGCATTTGCCAAAATATTACACCATGCCAATATCTCTTTTGCCATTTTAGGAACAGAAGAAGGCTGCACTGGCGACCCCGCCAAAAGAGCTGGAAACGAGTTTCTTTTTCAAATGCAAGCCATGAATAATATTGCAGTATTAAATGGCTATGGCATTAAAAACATTGTTACTACCTGCCCACATTGTTTCAATACCTTAAAAAATGAATACCCTTCTTTGGGAGGCAATTATGTGGTTGAGCATCATACCCAATTCATCAATAATTTATTAAAAGAAGGCAAAATAAAAGTGGAAGGCGGTGTTTTTAAAGGCAAAAAAATAACCTATCACGATAGTTGCTATTTGGGCAGAGCAAACAATATTTATGAAGCACCCCGACAAGTTTTAGAGGCATTGGATATTGAACTAATAGAAATGAAACGCTGCAAAAGCAATGGCTTATGCTGCGGTGCTGGTGGTGCACAAATGTTTAAAGAAGCAGAAAAGGGAGATAAAGAAGTAAATATTGAAAGAACCGAAGAAGCCTTGGCAACTAATGCCACTACAATCGTTTCTAACTGCCCATTTTGTATGACCATGATGACCGATGGCGTAAAGCATTTTGAAAAAGGCGAAAATGTGGAGGTGCTTGATTTAGCCGAAATGGTGGAAAGAGCAGCAGATTTGTAAAGTTTTGTGATGTTGTTGGATTCATTTAAAAATATAAGCGATCATTCAAAAATATGGATTTATTGTTTTAACAAAAACCTTAATTCATCAGAATTACAAGAAATTAAGTTAAAACTAGATGATTTTACCCAAGATTGGACCGCGCATAACAGCAAGCTGATAGCCAAGGGAAGTTTGGTGCTAAACCACTTTATTATTTTGGCTGTTGATGAAGAAACTGCAACGGCTAGCGGTTGCAGCATTGATAAATCCATTTATTTTCTAAAAACATTGATGCAAGATTATGGCATTGATCTATTTAACAGAAACTTAATGGCATTATACAATAACAAGGATTTAACGTTTGTAGAACTGCCATTATTAAAAACTATGCTGGCAAACCATCAAATCGATGGAGATCTATTATTTTTTGACAACACGATGAATACCTTAGTGGAGGCAAGAACAAAATGGTTAAAGCCCATCAATGAGAGTTGGTTTTATAAACAACTAATAGCATGAAAATGGTTTTATTAGCCATAGAAACTACTGGTTCAATATGCAGTGTTGCACTTTTTGCAAACGGAAAAATAGCTGAAAAACAAAGCGACACAGTCAACAGTCATTCGAAAGAACTGCATTTACTGATTGATGAATTAATGAAAGCTGAACAAGTCATCTATTCTGAACTGAGTGCCGTTGTTTTTAGCAAAGGTCCTGGCTCTTATACAGGTTTGCGCATTGGCTCTAGTGCAGCAAAGGGCTTGTGCATGGCGTTAAAAACCCCTTTAATAGCCATTGCAAGCCATGAAAGCATGTTGAATGCCAAGGAACTAAATTTATCCCAATTTGATATTGTTTTTTGTGCTACTGATGCTAGAAGGGACGAAGTTTATCTAACCATATTTGACAACAAAAAGCATATTTTAGAACCCACTGCCGCTATTATTTTAGAAGATACAAACCCCACGACTGCTTATAGTGGTAAAAAAATACTCATTATTGGCTCTGGAGCGCATAAATTTGAGCGATTCAACAATCCCAACATTAAAATTATTAATGACGACAACCTAAAGGCTAAAAACCTTATTGAACTCGCCATAGTGCGGTTTGATAATAAAAACTTTGAGGACATTCATCAATTTGAACCGTTTTACTTAAAACAATTTTATACAACACAAAAACCACTTAGCTTTTAATGATTTTACTAGACGATAAATTAATTGCTGATGATATTTTAAAAAATCAGTTTGCTTGTGCCATTGACAAATGCAAAGGGGCATGCTGTGTAAAAGGCGATGCCGGTGCACCCCTTGAATTTGATGAGATAAACGCCATTGATGAAAACCTAGAAAATATCAAACCTTACATGGATTCATTGGGATTGGAGGTTTTGGCAGAAAAGGGATTTTATATAAAGCAGGATGACAAATATGAAACAGCTTGTGCACCCAGCGGAGAATGTGTATTTGTTAGTTACAAGGATAATATTGCTACCTGCGCCTTGGAAAATGCACACCATGCCGGAAAATCTTCATTCTTAAAACCTATTAGTTGCCATCTCTATCCAGTAAGGGTTTCAAAAGTAGGCGAATTTACAACACTAAATTATCATCATTGGGATATTTGCAACCCTGCTTGTGAAAATGGGACGGCTTTAGGTTTACCTGTTTACGCATTTTTAAAAAACGCCATTATAAGGGCTTTTGGGAAAGACTTTTATACCATGTTGGATGAATACGCTGCTTTCGACAAGCAAAAAAAAGACTCGGAAAAATAAAATTTTGGATATTGAGCAGAAGGGATTAAATTTGCCATGCGGTTTTTAATAAAAATCTATTGAACCCTTAATAGAAATTTAACTGTAAATCTCTAAAACAAATTACCCTCTACAAAAACATACACTTACCTTTTTCTTTATAAATGTACACCGAAGAAACATTGAATACTAAATTAGTATCAGAATTGCGAACCATTGCAAAAGATGAATTTCAAATTGCTGATACTGAAAAATCAAAAAAGAAAGACCTTATTCAGGATATACTCAACAAGGAACTTCCAAAGCAAGAATCAAAAACTGCTGTTAACAATTCTGAAAACAACAAACACGATAAAACCAAGCGAACAAGAAAGCCTATGGTTGCTGACAAAGTTGAAAGAAATGAAAAACCAACAGAGAGAACTGCTCCAATAGTTGAAATAACTGAAGAGCACAAGCCAAACGAAGATAACAAACCAAAGATTGAGGGTGAAAGAAACCATGAGAACCGTCATAAAAAGCATGACAACCATAGGACTCAAGATAATAGGACTAATGATAACAAGTCGAATGACAATAAACCTAACGATAACAGGTCTAATGACAATGAAAATGCTGATAATAGGCACTCAAAACCGGTAAGAAACGAAAATCATCCTCCTAAGCAGGAGCATCATAATAAACCAAAAAATGACCCTGCTGAAATTGAAAGAAATAAAGAGAAAGCTGCCTTATTGCAAGCCTTTTTAGAGCTAGAAGGAGCCGTATCTTCACAAGGTGTTTTAGAAGTAATACAGGATGGTTACGGTTTTTTGCGCTCAGCAGATTACAACTACCAACCTTCGCCAGATGATGTTTACATTGCACCTAACCAAATTAGAAGTTTTGGTTTAAGGACAGGTGATACTGTTAATGGCACAATAAGACCACCTAAAGAAGGAGAAAAATATTTTGCTTTAGTTGATGTTCAGTTTGTAAATGGTCGAACATTGGAAGAATTGCGTGACAGGGTATCTTTTGAACACCTTACCCCATTATTTCCACAAGAAAAATTTAACCTAGTACATGCCGGAGACAATTATACTACCAGAATTATAGATTTGGTAACTCCTATTGGCAAAGGACAAAGAGGTTTGATTGTTGCCCAGCCTAAAACAGGTAAAACAATGATTTTGCAACACATTGCCAATGCCATTTCTCATAACCATCCAGAGGCTTATTTAATCATTCTGCTTATTGATGAAAGACCTGAAGAGGTAACTGATATGGCCCGAAATGTAAATGGAGAGGTGGTAGCCAGTACTTTTGACGAGTCTGCTGAAAAACATGTAAAATTGGCCAACTTGGTTTTAGAAAAAGCCAAAAGAATGGTAGAATGTGGGCATGATGTAGTCATTCTATTAGATTCCATTACAAGGATGGCAAGAGCTTACAATACAGCACAGCCTGCCAGTGGAAAAATACTTTCTGGAGGGGTAGATGCCAATGCTTTGCACAAACCTAAAAGATTTTTTGGTGCTGCTAGGAAAATAGAAAACGGAGGCTCATTGACTATCATCGCCACCGCCTTGATTGATACGGGATCAAAAATGGACGAAGTGATTTTTGAAGAATTTAAAGGTACCGGTAATATGGAATTACAATTGGATAGAAAACTTTCTAACAAAAGAGTATATCCAGCTATTGACATTACCGCATCAAGCACCAGAAGAGAAGATATTTTAGTGGATAAGGAAACGCTACAACGCATGTGGGTTTTGCGTAAATACCTTGCCGATATGAATAGCGAAGAGGCCATGGAAACCTTATTAAAACACATGAGAGGCACAAAAGACAACAATGAATTTTTGCTGTCAATGAATGGTTAAACAAAAAATGGAAGCAAATGAAAAAAGTACTAATTGTTGTAGGCACCAGACCAAATTTCATTAAAATAACACAATTCAAAAAAGAAGCATCCAAGTTTCCCAATATAGAAATTAAAATACTGCATACTGGGCAACATTTTGATGCCAACATGTCTGATATTTTTTTTGAACAGTTTAATACTTTTCCAGATTATTATTTGAATGCAGAAAAAGGAAGACCTGCATTTCAAATCGCCTCTATCATAGAAAAACTAGATACTTTTATCAATGAAGAATATTGTCCGGATATGATTTTAGTACCTGGTGATGTGAATAGCACCTTGGCAACCGCAATTGTTGCCAATAAAAACAATATTCCTTTGGGGCATATAGAAAGTGGGTTAAGAAGCTATGACCGTAGCATGCCAGAGGAGCATAACCGTGTTTTAACAGACCAGTTAGCTGACCATTGTTTTGTAACCGAGCCCAGCGGAATGGAAAACTTGGCTAAGGAAAATTCGCATGCCCAAATACATTACGTAGGTAACACCATGATCGATACTTTGGCTAATTTTGAAAAGCAAATTATTGAAAACAATAAGATAGCAGACTTAAATTTAAGTCCTCATTCTTTTGTATTGGTTACCATGCACAGACCTAATAATGTTGACAATAAACAAGGCATAGATTTTATCAATGATTTGCTATTGAAATTGTCTGAAAAAATATTTGTGGTCTTCCCAGCCCATCCCAGAACTGTAAAGAACTTTGACCCCAAACAGTTAAAAACCTTGCAGCAAAATAAAAACATTCATATTTTGGAGCCATTAGGCTATTTTGAGTTTCAAAACCTTGTTAAAAATGCTAAATGTATTGTAACGGATAGTGGAGGCATACAAGAGGAAACTACCTACCTTAAAATACCTTGTCTTACCATACGCCCCAATACCGAAAGGCCCATAACCATAGAAAGCGGCACCAACACCTTGATACCCAATGATATTAGCTTGGTTATCAAATATGTACAAAGTGTTATAGACAAAAAGTATAAAAAAGGCACCGTCCCTGAGTTGTGGGATGGAAAAGCAACCCAAAGAATACTGGCAGCGATAGATAAGTTAAACTTGAATTAAAATTATTGAAAAATATAGGCTTACAAGAGGCTGTTAAAAAACTTGAAAAGTATTGCGCCTATCAAGAGCGTTGCCATCATGAAGTGATGCAAAAGGGCAAAACCCTAGGTTTAAATTATTATGAGTGTAGTGAGGCACTATCAATTTTAATACAAAATAATTTTTTGAATGAAGAACGTTTTGCACTACTCTATGCCCAAAGCAAAATGAATCAAAAAAAATGGGGCCCTGTGAAAATATCTATGGAGATGAAAAAAAAGTTTATCAATGCTAGACTTATTAAAAAGGCTTTGGATAATTTAGACCAAAAAAAAATTGAAGAAAATTTGTATAAACTCTTCGAAAAGTATCAAAATACGCTGAAATCATCTAAATCTAAAAGAGAAAAAGAGCAAAAAACGATCAATTACCTCCTGCAAAAAGGGTATAAATATGATTTGGTTAATCGACTATTTGAATGAGAATTGTCATATTTTAAACCCTACTGTAGCGTACAACTGATAGGAGATAGAGAACAAAATTACACATAAATATGAGTAAAATAGCCATTTTTATTATCTAAGTTATCCTGCGATATACCCCCTTCTCTAATTGCTTAAAATAAACTTTTTTTATGCAACACAAAATATTTTTTAAAAAACATTTGAAATATCAAAATTTGGATGTTACTTGCATTCCATTTCCTACAAAAAAAAATAATACAAACATAATATATGAAAACAAGTTACAATTTATTAAACAGAAGAAAAGGGCTTAGGCTTGGTATTTTAGCAGCATTAGGCTTGCTAACCTATACTGGCACAAACGCCCAAATTTCTGGACCCTACACCATCAACCGAAACGGGACTGCTTCGGCAACGGTGTACCTAAGTTTTAAGGCTGTCGTTGACGATTTAAGAGGCCTTACCCGCTCTGATGGCGGTGCCTCCAACAACACCGGGTCTGGCGTTACTGGCAATGCCGTTTTTACAGTACTACCAGGTTCTGGTCCATATACTTGGACGAGCGCAGACCAATTGGTTATTCCAGCTATTGCTACAACCTCCGCTACAAGAACAGTTACTTTTAAAGGTAACAATGAAATCATCAATTACACGGGTGCTTCATCTGAAAGAGCTGCTATCAGGCTGGAAGGCGCTAAATGGTTTAGATTTGATAGTATTAAATTGTATAGTTTACGTACAACCCAAGCTTGGGGTTTTCAGTTTAAAACCAGTGCAAACGACAACATCATTGAAAATTGTGTGGTTCGTAGCCCCAATGTGGCCAATGAAAGTTCTTCTACCGCAAGCTTGTCTGCATGTATTGTTTTTACTGACAACAATACTACCGTCAACCCATCTCAATGGGGTACAAGTTCTTTTGGTTCTAATGGTTCTAGAAATATCATTCGCAGAAACTCTATTGGTGGAAAAGATGATGGAACTTCTTCTGGTTCGGGTCCTGCTTATGGCGTTTTCATCGTGGGTGACGCTGGTGGTGCTGGAGCAGATGCCAATGTTGTTGAAAACAACAAAATTACCAATATTTATTGGAATAGTATTCAAAGCACCAATGCAGATGCAACATTAATCAACAAAAACAATATTTCTAGCCCTGAAACAACTAATAATAAATACCAATGGGGTGCTAATGGCATTTACGTAGATAATTGGAACGGACCAACCAGTAATTCTGTAAATGTTACCAATAACAAAATCTTTAACAATCACGGTACTGATGCCAATGTCAATCAATCTCGGACTTATTCTGGTATATATATTTATGATGGTGGTAATGCCGCTTTAAATTGTAATAACAATAGTATTTATGATTTGCAAGCTACCAGTACCCTGTATGGAATATACACTGGAGGGTATAATCCTTTCACTTCTAAAATATATCACAATACCTTTTCTTACGATCACCCTACTCAAACAGTATCAACTGGAACAGTAGCGGGTATTTACGTTCAACCTCAAGGAAGTGCCAGTGCAGATTTACAAAATAACAATATTACCATTACACAACCAGGTGGAAGTGCCACTGCTGGTCGATATGGTATTTATGACAGAAACTGGGGTAGTGCTACCTATAACTATAACAATGTTTATGTAAACAGATCTGTTGGTGGCACCCCAACATCAGGGGATTATTATGGTTATAAGGGAAGCAACATGAAAACATTGGCCAATTGGCAAACAGCTGGTGGTGGTGCTCAGAGTACCGATTTACAAACTGATTATGTAAACTGGGCCACTGGAGATTTAAGACCTTTGAGTTTTGAATTGAACAACACAGGCACAAACCTTGGCTTTACCAAAGATATCAATGACAGCAACAGAAATGTGGCTACTCCAGATAAAGGTGCTTTTGAAATTAGCATTGATGCTAGTTGTACTGCTTTCCCTTGGACTGGTCTTAATGTTTGTGGTAACTATACTGAAAAAGTTACGGTTACAATAAGGAACAACAACAATTTTCCAATTAAAAATGTTCCTGTTTCTTGGCAAATTAACAACAATACTCCTGTAAAAGAAGTTGTAACCGACACTATAGCGGCAGGTGCATCGGTAGTTTATACCTTTAAAGCCAACCCGAAATTTAATACGCCTGGTGCCAATACCATCACCGCTGGTGTGGGTGTTGCAGATGACAATGCTACCAACAATACCATTACTAGAAACCTAAATGTTACTAAAACACCTGAAGGTTCTATCCTTTCTCAAAAAGCAGGTGCCAAAGGAATTTATAATCCGGGCAATGCATTTGACATTACCGTACCTAATGAGCCTTTGGTGTATCAATTTACCCCTCCTACAGGGTTAACCAATGCACAGTATGGAACTACACCAGCTTTTAAATGGAATGGAAAAGCAGAAGCAAGATCTTTTACTTCTGGTGCTTTGATTACTCCTGCTCCTATCGTAACAGCTCCTGGCGCTGGCGACATGGAAGTGTCTTTTGATCCTCCTTTTGCCATGACAGATTCTATGTTAGTGCTTTCTGTAATTTTTACAGACCCTTCTACTGGTTGTGATACCACTATCAACAAATCAATATTTGTAGCTCCTAGATGTGTGCCTGCTTTTGAATTTCCAACTACGGTGTGTGAAGGTGATAACGTTTTGTTTGATAACTTCTCAACTGTTTCTTCTAAATTTTTAACGTTCAAATGGGAGTTTGGAAATGGTACTGGTACTGGGACTGGTGCTGTCGGAGCAGGTGATACTGCCAACAGTACAAACCCTGTGTTTACTTTCCCAGGAAATGGCACATACGTTGTTACTTTAAGATGTAAAACCAATCCTTATGGATATGTAGACACCTTGGTTAAAACCGTTACGGTTACTCCTATTCCTGTAGTTGCATTTACCAGAACCAATGCTTGTGAAGGTGATGCAGTGCAATTGGTAAACAATACTACCCCTTCTGGTGCTTCATTCCAATGGACTTTAGGAGACGGAAGCCCAACAGTAATTACTACTAATGTTAATAAAGTTTATGCTAACCCAGGTGGGTATGCTGTTACTTTAAGAGCTGAGAAAAATGGTTGTGCTGCTTCTATTACTAAAAATGTATATCAATTTGCTAGACCAATAGCCAATGCTAGCTTAATATCTGGTACTTGTGATAACGAAAAATTCAAGTTTGGTAATACTACTTCTATCTCTATTGGAGCCAGCGGTTTCCTTT